>JACCDU010639802.1_pt1 | contig 20946 bp, 25 predicted proteins | sample 7446081 | NCBI WGS metagenome assembly JACCDU01 (sample SAMN15323447, study PRJNA562643) | freshwater metagenome | isolation source: river surface water | place: USA:Blue River Watershed | collected 2017-08-17
GATGCCAAAGCCACCAGCGCCAGCGAGGGCGACTTTGATGGTTTTCTCAGCCATTATTTGTTCTCCAGAATCAGATGCCCCACCGCCGTGTTGCTGGCGGGCACATGGTAGAAGCGGTGCGCGAGCTTGGGCGCCTTGCCGGTGACCTTGCCATCGTGGATGTCACCCATCGCGCCACGCGCGATCAGCCACATCACGAGCTCGATGCCTTCGCTGCCGGCCTCGCGCACATAGTCGATGTGCGGCACCTGGGCGCAGGCCACAGGGTCATTGATCAGCTTGTCCAGCCAGGCGTTGTCCCACTCGCGGTTGATCAGGCCGGCGCGCGCGCCCTGCAGCTGGTGGCTCATGCCGCCCGTGCCCCAGATGTGCACATTGAGGTCTTCGTCGTAGCTCTCCACCGCCTTGCGGATCGCCTGGCCGAGCTTGAAGCAGCGCTGGCCGCTGGGCACGGGGTACTGCACCACGTTCACGGCAAACGGAATCACCGGGCAAGGCCACGCGTCTTTCTGAGGGTCCAGCTCGCCGCACATCAGCGACAGCGGCACCGTGAGGCCATGGTCCACATCCATCTTGTTGACGATGGTGAGGTCGAAGTCCTGCTGGATCACGCTCTGCGCGATGTGCGAGGCGAGTTCGGGATGGCCCTTGACCACGGGCACGGGGCGCGGGCCCCAGCCTTCGTCGGCGGGCTTGAACTCGGCCGCGGTGCCGATCGCAAAGGTCGGGATCATGTCGAGGCTGAAGGCCGTGGCGTGGTCGTTGTAGACCAGGAAGATCACGTCGGGCTTGTGGTCCTTCATCCACTGCTTGGAGAAGTCGTAGCCCGCGAACAGCGGCTTCCAGTAGTCTTCGTGGGTCTTGCCCAGGTCCATGGCCGCGCCGATGGCGGGCACATGCGAGGTGTAAACGGATGCGGTGATGCGTGCCATGTTCAGGCTCCTTTGTTCTTGCCGGCGGCGCCTTGCGGCTGGTTCTGCGCCTGCGCGTCGCCGTTTTCGCCGATGTAGCGGTTGCCTTCGACCGAGCGGCCGCCTTGGATCATCATGTTGCGGTATTCCTCTTCGGTCATGCCCGTCATGGAGCCGGCCATCTGTTGGAAGCTCTTGCCGTCGGTCGCGCCGATCTTGGCCAGGAAGTAGATGTTGCCGCCGGTGCGCATGCACCAGTTGAGGTCGCGCGCGAGCACGGCCTGCTTCTGCTCCTCGGTCATCGCCCACTCGTCGAGGTAGGCGCGCTCGTTGGCCTTGAAGCGCTCGCGGTTCTCGGCCTTCATGAGCGACATGCAGAACTGGTTGAGCCAGTAGCCTTTGCGCGATTGCTCGGCGTCAAAGATGATCGTGCCGGGCACGTCGGTGTAGGGTTTGTCCAATGCCATTTGAAACTCTCCGTTCAGACTGTTTGTAGGAGGCCGCCCCTGCGGCCGATGGGTTCGCGAGCAGGGGCTCGCTCCTACAGGGCGAGCGTCAAGCCGATTCTTCCGGCCAGTACAGACGCATCGGGTTGTCGACCAGCAGCTTCTGCTGCAACTCGGCCGTGGGCGCGATGTGGGGGATGAAGTCCACCAGCAAACCGTCGTCGGGCATGTGGTCCTTGAGGTTGGGGTGCGGCCAGTCGGTGCCCCAGAGCACGCGCTCGGGGAATTCTTGCACCACACGGCGCGCGAAGGGCACCACATCCTGGTAGGCGGCCTGCTCGCCATTCAGGGCCTTGGGGCCGGTCACGCTCAGGCGCTCAGGACAGCTCACCTTGCTCCACACATTCTGGTGCTCGCGCATGAACTTGAGGAAAAGCTGGAACTCGGGGCCGTCAATCGGCTTGCTCACATCCGGGCGACCCATGTGGTCGACCACCACCGTGGTCGGCAGCGCGGTGAAGAAGTCCCACAGCTCGGGCAGGTCCACCGCCTCGAAATAGATCACCACATGCCAGCCCCATTTGGCGATGCGGCCCGCGATCTCCATGAGCTCGTCCTTGGGTGTGAAGTCCACCAGGCGCTTGACGAAGTTGAAGCGCACGCCACGCACGCCAGCGTCGTGCATGGCCTGGATCTCTGCGTCGCTCACGCTGCGGCGCACCGTGGCCACGCCACGCGCCTTGCCACCACTGGACAGACAGGCATCCACCATGGCGCGGTTGTCGGCGCCGTGGCAGGTGGCCTGCACGATCACATTGCGCGCAAAACCCAGGTGGTCGCGCAGCGCGAACAGCTGGTGCTTGCTGGCATCGCAGGGCGTGTACTTGCGCTCGGGCGCATAAGGAAACTCTTCGCCCGGGCCGAACACGTGGCAGTGCGCATCCACCGCACCGGCGGGCAGCTTGAATTGGGGCTTGCTGGGGCCTGCGTACCAGTCCAGCCAGCCGGGGGTTTTTTCGAAGGTCATGTTTTTCCTTTCAGTTGGGGACAGAGCCAAAGATCTGTCCCCAAGGGATATCACTCTGGTTGGATATTGGCCTCACGCACGAGCTTCTCGTAGCGGACGCGTTCGGAGCGGATCAGGTGGGTGAACATTTCGGCACTGCCGGGCACGACTTCGCCACCGACAGCGCTCATGCGCTGGCGCACCTCGGGCGTTTGCAGGGCTTTTTGCACCTCGGCGTGCAGCTTGGCCACGATGGGTTTGGGCGTGGCGGCCGGGGCCACCAGGCCGTACCAGACCGAAGCCTCGAAACCGGGGTAGCCCGATTCGGCAATCGTGGGCACCTCGGGGAAGTTGGCGCTGCGGTTCGGGCTCAGCACGGCCAGCACCTTGAGCTTGCCGCTCTTGGCGTGCGGCAGCACCTCCAGCGCGTTCACGGCCACCAGCGGCACCTGGCCGCCGATGGTGTCGGTGATGGCCGGCGAGCCGCCCCGGTAAGGGATGTGCTGCAGGTCGATGCCGGCGGCGCGCGCGAACAGCTCGATCGCCATGTGCGGCGTCGAGCCATTGCCCGGCGAACCGTAGGCGATGCTGTTGGGCTTGCCTTTGGCCGCGGCGATGAGCTGCTGGATGTTGGCGTAAGGCACGCTCGGGTTGGCCGCGATCACGACCGGCACGCGACCGATCAGCGAAATCGCCACCAGGTCTTTTTCAGCGTCAAAGGGCTGCGGCTTGTACAGCGACATGTTGGCCGCGAGCGCATTGGCCGCCATCATCAGCGTGTGGCCATCGGGCTCGGCCGTGATCACCGATTTGACGGCGATGTTGGTGCCGGCACCCGGCTTGTTCTCGACCACAAAGGGCTGGCCCAGGCTGGTCTGCAGACTCTGGCCGATGGTGCGTGCCACCACATCGACCGCGCCACCGGCGGCATAGCCGACCACCACCTTCACGGGTTTGGTCGGGTAGTTCTGCGACAAGGCGCTGCCTGCCAGCAGCAGCGACAGCGAGGCGATGGTCATGCGTGCGAACAACTTCATGCAACTCTCCAAAATGCCACCAGCCTGAAGGCTGTGCGGCTGTGTTGGGGCGATTTGCTGGCCGAAGGACTGATGAGCCCCGGCACAGCCGTGCAGCCTTCAGGCTCCTCGCATCCCAGGAACAAAACTCGATCAGTCGATGTACTTCAGGCCCGCAGCCGCCAGCGGCTCGCGCATCTTGTACATGTCCAGGCCCAGCACACCCGACGCGAGCTTGTCGCGCTTGGCGCCTTCATTGGCTTCGCGCGCGAGGGCGGTCTCCAGCGTCTTGGCGGCCAGGGCTTGGGGCACGCAGACCGCGCCATCGTCGTCGGCCACGATCACATCACCCGGGTGCACCAGCGCGCCCGCGCAGACGATGGGGATGTTGACCGAACCGGGCGTGGCCTTGATGGTGCCCTTGGACGAGATGTACCGACTCCACACCGGGAACTTCATCTCGCGCAGCACCTTGGTGTCGCGCACACCCGCTTCAATGATCAGGCCGCGCGCGCCGCGCGACATGAAACTCGTCGCGAGCAGGTCGCCGAAATAGCCGTCGCTGCACTCGGCGGTGACGGTGGCGACCACGATGTCGCCGGGTTGCACCTGCTCGGCAGCCACGTGCATCATCCAGTTGTCGCCGGGCTGCAGCAGCACCGTGACGGCTGTGCCGGAGACTTGAACGTCCTGCTGGATCGGGCGCATATAGGGCTTCATCAGGCCCACGCGGCCCATGGCCTCGTGCACCGTGGCGCTGCCCAGGGCAGCCAGTTGGTCGGTCACCTCGCGGTCTGCGCGGGTGATGTTGCGGTAAACCACACCAAGTTCGTACATAGGTCGTTTTTCCTGAGCTTGTAGGAGCGCGCCCCTGCGCGCGAAATTCATGCCATTCGGTGCCCATTCGGCCGCAGGGGCGGCCTCCTGCAGCGACTTTTTCAGAGGCCTTTGGCCTTGAGGGCCGCGTCCATGCGAGAGAACACGCGGCGCGCATTGCCTTCGAACACCTTGTAGCGCTGCTCCTCGCTGAGGTTGGGCGTGGCCAGCACATAGCGCTTGGTGTCGTCGTAGTAGTTCCCGGTTTCGGGGTCGATGCCGCGCACCGCGCCGATCATCTCGCTGGCAAACAGGATGTTGTCGACCGGGATGACCTTGGTCAGCAGGTCGATGCCCGGCTGGTGGTAGACGCAGGTGTCGAAGAACACGTTGTTCAGCAGGTGGTCCTTGAGCAGCGGTTTCTTGAGTTCTTGCGCCAGACCGCGGTAGCGGCCCCAGTGGTAAGGCGCGGCGCCGCCGCCGTGCGGGATGATGAACTTGAGCGTGGGGAAGTCCTTGAACAGGTCGCCCTGGATCAGCTGCATCACGGCCGTGGTGTCGGCGTTGATGTAGTGCGCGCCCGTGGTGTGAAAGCACGCGTTGCAGCTCGTGCTCACGTGGATCATGGCGGGGATGTCGTGCTCGACCATCTTTTCGTAGATGGGGTACCAGTGGCGGTCGGTCAGCGCGGGGCTGGTCCAGTGGCCGCCCGAAGGATCGGGGTTGAGGTTGATGCCGACCATGCCGTACTGCGTGACGCACTTGTCGATCTCGGCCACGCAGGTCTTGGGGTCGACGCCGGGCGACTGCGGCAGCATGGCCGCGCCGATGAAGTTGTCGGGGAACAGCTGGCTCACGCGGTAGCACAGCTCGTTACAGATCGCGGCCCATGTGGACGACACATTGAAATCACCGATGTGGTGGGCCATGAAGCTCGCGCGCGGGCTGAACACCGTGAGGTCAGAGCCGCGCTCTTTCATCTTGGCGAGCTGGTTGGTCTCGATGGTTTCGCGCAGCTCGTCGTCGCTGATCTTCAGGTCTGCGACCTTGGGCATGTGCGCCGGGTCGGCAATGCCCGCGATCTGCTGGTTGCGCCAGTTCTCCAGGGCTTTGGGCGCGGTCGTGTAATGACCATGGATGTCGATGATCAGCGGCTTTTCGAGGCTCATGGGCTTCCTTGGGATGAAGGTCTGGACGATGCGCCGATTGTCGAGCGCCGCGCTGGGGGCCGGTAGGTCCCGCGCCATCTACCAGCTAGAACATTTGTGCATAGCCGGGAGCTTGGTATGACAAAATCTGCCCAACGGAGCCTCCCATGGACCTCAAACAGCTCGAATACTTTGTGCGCGTGGCCGAACTCGGCAGCTTCACGCGCGCCGCCCAGGTGCTGGGCGTGGCGCAGCCCGCGCTGAGCCGCCAGGTGCGACTGCTCGAAGTCGAGCTGCGGCAAAACCTGCTCGCGCGCAACGGCCGCGGCGCCACGCCCACCGAGGCCGGCCAGGTGCTGCTCGAGCACGGGCGCGGCATCCTGCACCAGGTCGAGCGCGCGCGCGAAGAACTCGCGCGCGTGCGCAGCGGCCTGGCCGGTCGCGTGGCACTGGGCCTGCCGCCGAGCGTGGCGCGCGTGCTCACGGTGCCGCTCACACGCGCCTTCCGCCAGAAACTGCCCGAGGCCCAGCTCTCGATCAGCGAGGGGCTCTCCAGCGCCATGCAGGAAAACCTGCACAACGGCCGGCTCGACATCGCGGTGCTCTACAACCCTTCGGCGCTGCCCGGCATCGAGCTGCACCCGCTGCTCGATGAGGAGTTGCTGCTGGTGCAGCCCCGCCCGCCGGGCCTGCCCGAGGACCCGCCGCCGCCACCGATCACGCTGCGCGAAGTGGCCGAACTGCCGCTGCTGATCCCCAGCCGACCCAACGCGCTGCGCATGCACGTCGAGTCCGAAATGGCCGCGATCGGCTGCCAGCCCCACATTGCGCTCGAGATCGATGGCGTCAGCGCCATCCTCGATCTGGTGGCCGACGGGGCCGGCGTGGCCATGCTGTCGCGCAATGCGGTGATGCGCTCGGTGCGCCCTTCGGCCTATGCGCTGCGCCCGATCAGCGCGCCCGCGCTGCGCATCCCGCTGACCACGGCGGTGAGCTCGCTGCGCCCCACCACGCTGACCCAGCAGGCCACGCTGGAGCTGCTGCGCCAGGTGGCCCTGGAGTGGCTGCAGTCGCCCTGAATCAGTGCGCCTGCACGAGGCTCAGCTGCTGACCAAGCCACTCGATGTAGGCCAGGCCTTTGTCGGAGGGCTTGAGGAATTTGGTGCGGCGGTCATGGCCCTGGTGGTAGGCCACCAGCAGCTCTTTGCCGATCACGCGCTGCAGGCGCTTGTGCAGCGTGGCCGGCGAACCCAGCTCGGACAGCCCGATCGCTTCACGCACGGTCATGGGCTGCCCCTGCGACCAGCGCAGCACCAGGGCATCGAACAGCGCCTTTTCATTGGCGTCGAACTCGGGCATGCCGGGCAGGGTCTCCACCGCAGCCAGCAACTGCAAAAAACGAAGGTATGCGCTCTTCAGGGGCTGCCGATCATTCATGCGATCGCATTGTAGGTGGCGCCCGAGAGCACCAGGCGGTGCGCCACGCCGATTTCGCGCGTTTCTATAATCGCGGCGTCTCCAAGGTGACCTATGCAATGGATCTTGATGGCCTCGCTCGGCCTGGCCTACCCGCTGCTGCACGTGGCCAATGCGGCCGTCTTTCAATTCGCCGAGGTGTCGCCCCACATCGGCCTGATTTACCTGCCCGCTTTCCTGCGCCTGTTCAATGTGCTGGTGCTCGGGCCGCGCGACGGCACGCTGGCCACACTGCTGGGCGGCGCCCTGCTGATGCGCCATTTCAACGACAGCACCTTGGTGGGCCTGCTCAACATCCTGTGTTCGGCCGGTGGTCCGCTGATCGCGCTGGCCCTGTTCAAACTGTATTTCAAGCGCGCGCACGAGCTCAGCTCGCTCAGGGACCTGACGGTGCTGACCCTGATCTACGCCCCGGCCAACGCCTTGCTGCACCACCTGATGTGGTCGCTGCTCGCGCCCGAACAACTCGCCAGCCCCAGCCAGGTCTTGTGGATGGTGGTGGGCGACCTCATGGGGGCGCTGCTCGGCGCCTACGCCATGCGTTACGCCATCCGCCGCTACCGCACATCTACCGCATGGGGCTGTGAGCCCGCTGCAGCCCGCCCTCAGATCGGGTGCACGCGCAGCAGCCACAGCAGGCCGCTGAGCGTGAAGAAGGAGCCCACCGTGGTCACCAGCAGCGTGGCGGCGCTGACCGCGCCGTGCCCATGGCGCTGGCTCAGGATGGTGTAGATGCCCAGCATGGGCAAGGCCCCGGTGAGCACCGCGGCCTGGCGCAGCGCCGGATCGCCGATCGGCAGCACCCACAGCAGCACCGCCGCCATCGCCAGCGGGTGCAGCAGCAGCTTGCCCAGAGCGATCTGGGACACCGTGCCCTTGAGGCCCTGGGCCTGCAGCCCCACCAGCGAGCCGCCGATCACGAACAGCGAGAGCGCACCGCTGGCGGCGGCGAACAGGTTGACGGTGCGCGCCAGCGGTGCGGGCAGGTGCAGGCCCGAGAGGGCGTACAAAAAACCGGCGGCGATGCCCCAGATCATGGGGTTCTTGAGCAGGCCGCGCAGGGCCTGCAGCAGCGCCTGCCGCCAGGCGGCACGGCCCGACGGGCCGTCGAACTTTTCGCTGTCGGCCACCGCCAGCAGCAAGGGGATCAGCAGCAGGTTCTCGACGATCATGTTGAGCGCCAGCGCCACACCCGCCACCGGCCCCAGGGTGAGCAGCATGATGGGGTAGCCGACGAAGCCGCTGTTGGGGCAGGACATGCCCATGGCCATCATGCTGCTGTAGCTCAGGCTGTGGCCCTGCACCTGGCGCGCCCACCACAGGCCCAGCGCGATCACCAGCAGCGAGCCCAAAGCGTAAGCGCCCAGGTACTGCACATTGAGGATTTCGCCGACGCTGCGCTGCGACAGCGCATTGAACAGGAGCGCCGGCAGCGCCAGGTTGATGGTGAACTTGCCGAACACGGCCATGTCGGCTTTTCCGAACAGGCCACGTCGTGTGGCCAGGTAACCGAGGGCGATGGCGAGGTAAATCGGGCCGGTGATGCCCAGAATGTCGAGAGCGGAATCCATCCCCCGATTGTCACAGGTCCAGCACCAGGCGCGGCGACTTGCAGCGCGAGATGCAGACCATGATGGTGTCGCCCTTCTCCTGCTCTTCGGGCGTGAGGTACATGTCCCAGTGGTCGGGTTCGCCCTCGAGCACCTTGGTCTGGCAGGTGCCGCAAATGCCCTCGCTGCACGAGTAAGGCACGTCCACGCCGGCGTCTTGCAGCACTTGGAGGATGCTTTGGTCGGGCGCCACCGTCAGCGTGATGTTGCGCTGGGCCAGGTGGACTTCAAAGGTGTGGTTGTCGCTCATGCGGGCGTTCCTTGTTCTTGCGCCAGAAGGCGCTCAATGATGCGGCGCGACTGCACGCCACCGGCGTCGATGTTGAGCATCAAGAGCTTGCGCTCGGGGTGGCGCAGGATGTTCTCTTGCTGCAGCTGCAGCATCTCCATGTCTTCGCCAAAGATCTTGCCCTGGCCCTGGCGGATGCTGTCGGTCAGTGCCGCGTCGCCGGGCTTGAAGTTGCGCGCCATGCCCCAGTGGTACCAGTGCGAGGTTTCGGTCTCGGGCGTGATGAAGTCCACCACCACGCTGTAGGCTTTCTTGTCGGCGGGGGCGTCAAAGCCGCCGTGGCCCGCCAGCGCCACGCCCACGTCGATCATGATGTGGCTCGGGGGCGTGAAGCGGCAGATCTGCCAGCGGTCCACCTTGGCCTGCGGGTCCAGGCCGTTGGCGCTCATGGCCGTCTGCCAGAACGGCGGCGCCTGGATGCCGTCCATGAAGCGCTGCGTGATCACCCTGTCGCCCTCGGTCTTGGTCTCGCAAGGCGTCTCGTCGATCTCGGGCTGGCCGATGCTCGTCGAATGCACATAGGTCTCGTGCGTGAGGTCCATGAGGTTGTCGATCATCAGGCGGTAATCGGCCTTGACGTGGTAGAGCCCGCCGCCATAGGCCCAGGCCGGATTGTCGAAGAACTCGAACACCGGCATCTGCGCTGCGTCGGCCTGGGCCTGGTCGCCGGGCCAGACCCAGACGAAGCCATAACGCTCGACCACCGCAAAGGCCTTCACGGCGGGAAAGCCGCGCACGCGCTGGCCCGGCATGTGCACGGTTTTGCCGTCGGTGCCCATCTCCAGGCCGTGGTAGCCGCAGCGCAAACCGTTCTTGCAGGCCTTGCCCAGCGACATGGGCGCGCCCCGGTGCGGGCAAAAGTCTTCGACCGCGGCCACTTGGCCGTCCGGGCCTTTGAAGATGGCCATCTTCTCGTTGCAGATGGTGCGGCCCAGCGGCTTGTCGCCCAGGGCGCCCAGTTCGGCCCGCGTGCAGGCCACGTACCAGGTGTTTTTGATGAACATGGTCTTGTTTCCTCTCAATGACGGGACACGCCCAGCAGGCGGTCCAGCAGTTCGGGTTGTTGGCGCAGCGTCTCGGCATCGCTGGCGTGCACCACCGTGCCATGGTCCAGCACCACCGCGCGGTCGCTGATGGCCAGGATGGCCTGCGGGTGCTGCTCGACGATGATGGCCGACAGGCCCTCCTCGCGCGTGATGCGCGCAATGGCGCGCAGCAATTCCTCGACGATGATGGGCGCCAGGCCCTCGAGCGGCTCATCGAGCAAGAGCAGCCTGGGGTTGAGCACCAGCGCGCGGGCCACGGCCAGCATCTGCTGCTCACCGCCCGAGAGCTGCGTGCCCAGATTGCCTTGGCGCTCGGCCAGGCGCGGGAACAGCTCGTAAGCGCGCGCCGGGGTCCAGGCGCCAGGCCGCGCGACAGCCGTGAGGTTCTCGTGCACCGTGAGCGATTTGAAAATGTTGCGCTCTTGCGGCACCCAGCCAATGCCGGCAGCGGCCCGCGCGTGCGAGGGCAGCATGTGCAGCGCCACGCCGCCGAGCGTGATGCGGCCACCGTGCTGGCGCGTGGCACCCGCCAGCGTGTCCATGAAGGTCGTCTTGCCGACGCCGTTGCGGCCCAAGAGCGCCAGGGTCTGGCCCTCGCCCAGGTTCAGGCTCACCTCGTGCAACACCACGGCGTCGCCATAGCCGGCGCTCAATTGTTCGACCTGCAGGAGGCCGCCCGCGCGGCCGAAAGGCGCACGCCCATCGCAAGACATTCGCGCGCGGGGGCGCGCTCCTACAACATTCAAGTCAGCCATGACGCACCTCTTCGCCGTGGCCGAGGTACACCGCCTTGACCTGCGGGTCGTTGGCAATCGCTTCGGGCGTGCCCTCGGTCAGCACCGCGCCGTTGACCAGCACGGTGATGCGGTCGGCAAATTCAAACACCAGGTCCATGTCGTGCTCAATCAGCAGGACAGACACATCGGCCGGCAGCGCGGCGACGGTTTGCAGCAGTTCTTCGCGCTCGCCCGCCGGCACGCCGGCCACCGGCTCGTCGAGCAGCAGCACCTTGGGTTCGCAGGCCAGCGCGATCGCCATCTCCAGCAAGCGCCGCTTGCCATAAGGCAGCGCGGCCGTGTTCTGGTGCATGACTTCGCTCAGGCGAAACAGCGCCAGCAGTTCCTCGCAGCGCGCGACCACCGCCGCGTCCTGCCCCAGGCGCGGCCACCATTGGCCGCCCTGCCCGCTCCGCTGCGACACGACCATGGCCAGGGTCTGCAGCGGCGTCATGCTCGCGAACAGCTGGTTGATCTGGAAGGTGCGCACCAGGCCACGCGCGACGCGCTGGTGGCTGGGCAGGCGGCTGATGTCTTGCCCCAAGAGCTCGATGCGGCCTTCGGTCGGCGCGAGCACGCCGGTCAACAGGTTGATGAGCGTGGTCTTGCCCGCGCCGTTGGGCCCGATCAGCGCATGGCGCGCGCCCAGCTGCAGCGAAAGATGAACACGGTCGGTGGCGGTGATGCCGCCAAAGCGCTTGACCAGGCCATGGGCCTGCAACACGACTTGGCTCATGCCTGACCCCCTTTGAACCAGCGCGAAGGACTCAGGCGCTCACGTCCCACCAGCATCAGCACGACGAGGAACAGGCCCATCCAGAAGGTCCAGTACTGCGGCGTGATGCCCGAGATGATGTCGTGCAGCAGCTTGAACACCACCGCACCGAGCACACCGCCATAGAGCCAGCCCACGCCACCGATGACCAGCATCAGCACCGCGTCGGCCGAGCGCTCGAGCGCGAACACATCGAGCGAGGCAAAGCCCGTCGTCTGCGCGAGCAAGGCGCCCGCCGCACCGGCCACGCCCGCGGCCAGGGTGTAGACCACGGCCAGGCGCTGCGGCACGGAAATGCCGATGGCGGCGGCGCGCAGCGGGTTGTCGCGCACGGCCATGAGCGTCGCGCCCCAGGGGGAAGACACCCAGCGCCGCGCCAAGGCGAACAAGAGCAGTAAAACCGTGAGCGAATACCAGGCGGCCGTCTGTCCATAGAGGTCGAACTCGAAGCGGCCCAGCAGCGGCCCCATCACCACGCCTTGCAGACCGTCCGAGCCGCCCGTGAGCCAGTCGAGCTTGTTGGCCAGCTCCAGCAGCAGCAAAGCCACACCCAGCGTGACCATGAGCCGCGTGAGGTCCGAGCCGCGCAGGATGGTGAGCGAGCAGACCGCGCCCAGCGCCGTCGCCGCCGCGATGCCCACCGCCAGGCCCAAGAGCGGGTCCGGGTGGATGTGCTTGGCAAAGAGGGCCGCGCAATACGCGCCAAAGCCCAGAAAGGCCGCATGCCCCAGCGTGACGATGCCGGTGTAGCCGAGCACGAGGTCGAGCGAGACGGCAAACAGCGCGACGATCGCGATCTCGTTGACGATCAGCGCATGGCCCGGCAGCAGCGCGGGCAGCGCGAACACCGCGAGCCAGAGCAGCGGCTCGAACCAGCGCCAGCGGCCCTGCGACAACAGTTGCGAACGCGCGTCCATCAGCGTCCCCCCTTGCGCACAAACAGGCCCTGCGGCCGCCAGATCAGGATAGCGATCATCAGCGCATACACGATGAAGGCACCGAGCTTGGGCACGTAGTACTTGCCCGCCACATCGGCCACGCCCAGCAGCAAGGCCGCGAGCAGCGGCCCGGTGATCGACGAGGTGCCACCCACCGCGACCACGATCAAAAAGTACACCATGAACTTGAGCGGAAAGGTCGGGTCCAGCCCCAGCACCTCGGCGCCCAGCGCGCCGCCCAGGCCCGCCAGGCCCGAGCCCACGGCAAAGGTCAAGGCGAACACGCGGTTGACCGGAATGCCCAGGCCGGCGGCCACGCGGCTGTCGTCGACGCTGGCGCGCAGGCGGCTGCCAAAGCGCGTGCGCGTGAGCACGTACTGCAGCGCCACGGTGAGCGCGGCGCAGACCGCGATGATGAAGAGGCGGTAGTGGCCCATCCCCAGCGCGCCATCCCACAGCTCGGTGCGGCCGCGCAGCCAATCGGGCAGCTGCATGATCTGCTGCTGCGAGCCCATGAAGTAATCGACCGCCGCCACCGCCATGAAAGCCAGGCCGATCGAAAACAGCACCTGGTCCAAATGCGGCTTGCGGTACATGGGGCGGTAGACCGTGCGCTCGAGCACGGCGCCCAGCAGCGCTGCGCCCACAAAGGCCAGCGGCAGGCACACGAGGAAGGGCACCTCCCAGCGCTGCATCAGCACCACCGTGATGTAGCCGCCCACCATGGCGAAGGCGCCGTGCGCGAGGTTGATGAAGTTCATCAGGCCCATGGTCACCGACAGACCCACGGCCAAAATGAAGAGCAGCATGCCGTAGGCGATGCCGTCGAACAGCAGGGTCAGCATGCGGCCCCTTCCGGCTGCGCGAGCCAGGCGCGCATGGCCGCCAGCACCGCCTCGGGCTTTTCCTGCATGGCCATGTGGCCGCAGTCGGGGATGGCCACGATGGCCGGGCGTGCGGGAATCAGATCGGCGATCTGCTGGTGTTGCGCGGGCGGCGACCAGGCGTCGAGCTCGCCGGTGAGGACCAGCGTGGGCACCTGCACGCGCTGCAGCACCGCCGTGGCATCGGGCCGCTCGATCAAGGCGCGCAGCTGGCGTTCAAAAATGTCCGCGCTCTTGCGCGCGAACATGGTGAGGATGTCCTCGATCAAGGCCGCATCCGAGAGGCGCTGGGGCGCCACCATGCCCTTGACCCATTCGGCGGCCATGGCGCGCACGCCCTGTTCGCGGGCGATGGCCAGCAAGGCCATGCGCTTGCGCACCTCTTCGTCACCGGCGGCACCCGCCGCTTTGGGCAGGTGGCCGGTGTCGAACAGGCCCAGGTGGGTGACGCGCTCGGGCGCCAGGCGCATCACTTCGAGCGCGACGCGCCCACCCATGGAATGGCCTGCGAGCGCAAAGCGCGCAGGTGCATCGGCCAGCAGCTGCTCGGCCATCTGCACCAGGCTGTCGGCCAGGCCATGGTCGACGACGCGGACATCGAACTCAGGCAAGCCCGATGGCACCGCCCCCCAGGAGGTGGCGTCGCACATCAGGCCCGGCGCGAGCAAAAGAGTGGGCTTGTCGCTCATCACGCGCGTCCTTATTTGCTCTTGCCCGGGTCTTTCACGTCCTTGAGGGTCGCGAATTCCTGGTTCCAGAGCTGGCCGTTCACTTTCTCGACCTTGCGGATGTAGATGTTGTGCACCACATCGCGGGTCTGCGCGTCGATGAACATGGGGCCACGCGGGCTTTCAAAAATTTGGCCTTTCATGGCGTCCAGCAGGGCCTGGCCGCCGGCGCCCTTGGTGGCCTTGGCGGCTTCGTAGATCACGCGCATGCCGTCGTAGCCGCCCACGGCCATGAAGTTGGGGCGCAGGCCGTTGTTGGCCTTGCCGAAGGCTTCGACGAACTTCTTGTTGAGCGGCGAGTTGTGCGAGGCCGAGTAGTGGTGCGAGGTGACCACGCCATGGGCCACATCGCCCATGCTGTTCAAGATGTCGTCGTCGGTGATGTCGCCGGTGCCGATCAGGCGGATGCCGGCCTTGTCGAGGCCGCGCTCGGCGAACTGTTTCATCAGGGCCGCGCCCGCGCCCGAAGGCACGAAGACATAGACCGCGTCGGGCTTGAGGTCACGCACATTCTGCAGGAAGGGCGCGAAGTCCGGGTTGCGCATGGGCACACGCAGGCTGTCGAGCACCTGGCCACCGTTGAAGACGAAACGGTCCTTGAAATACTTCTCGGCGTCGATGCCCGGGCCGTAGTCGGCGACCAGGGTCACGGCCTTCTTGATGCCGTTGTTGGGCGCCCAGTCGGCAATGGCCACGGCGGCCTGCGGCAGCGTGAAGCTGGTGCGCACAATGAAGGGCGAAGCCTCGGTGATGCTCGAGGTCGCGGCGGCCATCACCACCAGGGGCGTCTTCGATTGCGTGGCGATCGGCGCGGTGGCCAGCGCCAGCGGCGTCAGGCCAAAGCCGGCCAGCACGCTCACTTTGTCATTGACCACCAGTTCCTGCGCGATGCGCTTGGTCACATCGGGCGCGCTGGTGTCGTCCTTGACGATGAGCTCGACCTTCTTGCCCGCCACGGTGTCGCCGTTTTGCGCCATGTACAGGCGCGCGGCGGCCTCGATCTGCTTGCCGGTGGAGGCAAAGGGCCCGGTCATGGGCAGGATCAGGCCGATCTTGAATTTGTCCTGGGCCATGGCGCTGCCAGCGCTCAGGGCCAGGGTGGCGCAGGCCACGGCGGTCAGGAATTGGCGTTTTTGCATGAAGGTCTCCTGGTTGTGAATGGGTTGAAAAAATCAGTTGGGGCGGATCAGCTGCACGCCCGGCAAATCAAAGCCGCCGGGCTGGCGCAGCGCCAGCTGCATGTTGTGCTGGGCGATGCGCGAGTGCTCGCGCATCAGGGCTTCGGCGCGTCCGGCCTCGCGGCGCTCGATGGCGTCGAGCACCTGGCGGTGCTGGTGCTGGGCCACCACGAGCATGTCGCGCGCCGGCGCGTTGTGCACCTGCACGCCGACAAAGCCCGAGGGCGAGGCAAAAGGCAGGCTGCCCGCGCGCTCGATCTCGCGCGCCAGCACGCCGCTGCCCGGCAAGACCGCGAGCAGGCGGTGGAACTCGGCGTTGAGCCGCACATAGTCGGAAAACATTTCTTCGCTGAGCGAAGGGTCGAGCAGCACGCGGTCGATCTGGTCCAGGCAGTCGCGCGCTTGCGCGAGTGCGCGCGGGCTCGCGCCGCGCTCGGCCGCCAGGCGCGCGGCCAGGCCTTCGAGCGTGCCGCGCAATTCAATGGCGTCGGCCACCTCGCGTTCGGAGAAGGTGCGCACCGCGTAGCCGCCCGAGGGCAAGGCGTCGAGCAGGCCTTCCTGCTCGAGCCGCATGAGGGCCGCGCGGATGGGGGTGCGCGAGACCCCGAGCAGGTCGACCAGCGCCAATTCGGCGATGCGCGCGCCGGCCGCCAGCGCGCCCGTGAGGATCAGCTCGCGCAGGCGCTGCTGGGCCTTGACGGCCTGCGAACCGCCCTCTTCGGCCTCCTGCACCTCGCGTCCACGCCCTGCTCGCGCCTTCATCGCACCCCGCATCATGTATACCGAAAACGAGAATTTTTTCTTGAATTGCCCAAATAATGGGCAAAACGCGGCAGAATTGTATTCAAGATGCCGGGGTTGCTTGACCCGGATCAACCCTGAGGCGGGGCGGCGCCGACGCCCCTGCGACAATGCCCCATGCCCTCGCAGTTTCTTGAATTCGACTTCGCGGAGGACGGCGACGGCGGGCTCAGCGCCTCGGCGCTGGCCAGCCCCGCGCCGCCGCACACCCCCACCCTGATCGCCGAAGTCCAGGCCTTGCTGCAGGCGCTGACTGCCGAGCTCGGCCCGCCCGGCCCGCTCGACGAAGGCCATGGCTGGGACCTCGAACTGCAGATCGAGGGCGAAGGCGGCGAGCCCATCGCCTGGGAGGCGACGGCCGCGGCCGCCCTCCCTGGACGCATCCAGCTGAGCCTGGACCTGGCCGGCGGCGAAGCGCTGCGGCAAGCCCTGCACGGGTGGTGGGCCGCATGAGTGCGCCCCCGCCACCGGTGCGTTTCAGCCAGGCGCTCCCGTTCTGGCTCTGGCTGGGCTGCGTGAGCTTCGGCGGCCCGGCCGGGCAGATCGCGCTGATGCACGAGGAACTCGTGGTGCGCCGGCGCTGGATTTCGGAGCGACGCTTTGTGCACGCGCTGCACTACTGCATGCTGCTGCCCGGGCCCGAGGCGCAGCAGCTGGCCACCTACATCGGCTGGCTGATGCACCGCACGCGGGGCGGCATCGCGGCCGGTGCCCTGTTTGTGCTGCCCTCGCTTGTGCTCTTAATCGCACTGTCCTGGGCCTACACCGTCTGGGGCCAGCACCCCTGGGGCCAGGCCCTGCTGTGGGGGCTCAAGCCCGCCGTCACGGCGCTGGTGCTGCAGGCGGTGCACCGCATGGCCACGCGCACGCTCCAGCGCCCGTGGCTGTGGGCGCTGGCCGCGCTCTCGCTGGCGGGCATGCTCGCGGGGGTGGGCTTTGCCTGCTTGATTCTGGGCGCCGGCCTGATCGGCGCACTGGTGGCGCGCTGGCGGCCCGTGGCGCCAGGCGGCCACACGCCGGCCGCCGCGACCGCGGGCTCAGCCCCGGCCTGGATCGACGACGACAGCCCGACGCCGCCGCATGCGCGCTACCGCCTGCCCCGCTTGCTGCGCGCCGCCGCCATCGGCCTGGGCCTGTGGGCCCTGACGCTGGGCGGTCTGGCGCTCGCGTTCGGGCCTGCGCACACGCTCACGCGCATGGGCGGCTTTTTCACCGAAGCGGCCTTGCTGACCTTTGGCGGCGCCTACGCGGTGCTGCCCTTTGTGACGCAGGCGGCGGTCTCTCAGTTCGGCTGGCTCGGCGCCACGCAGATGATGGACGGCCTCGCGCTGGGCGAGACCACGCCCGGCCCGCTGATCATCGTGGTCGCCTTCGTCGGCTTTCTCGGCGGGCACGGCCAGGCGCTGCTCGGCGATCCGCTGCTGGGCGGCATCGCGGCCGCCTGCGTGGTCACCTGGTTCACCTTCCTGCCGTCCTTCGTGTTCATCCTCGCGGGCGGGCCGCTGGTCGAGTCCACACGCCACATGCCCGCACTCGCGGGGCCGCTGCAGGCCATCACCGCGGCCGTGATCGGTGTGGTGCTGCACCTGGCGGGCGTGTTCGCCTGGCACACCGTCTGGCCCTCGGGGCAGTGGGCTCAGCCCGACCTGTCGGCGCTCGCGCTCACGGGGCTGGCGGCCTGGTTGCTGATCGGTCGCCAATGGCCGGTGATGCGGGTGCTGGCGCTGTGCGTGCTGCTGGGCCTGGGGCTGCGCGCGGTGTGAGCAGATGTGCACGACGCGCCGCGCCGATGTGGACCAAGCCACTGACGCACCGGCCCGGCCTGCCTAGGCTGAAGCGACTTGAACGGCTGTGTGGCGATCGCTGAGGCAGCGCTCAAGCCTTCATCGACGCGACAAGGAGTCAGCCATGCTTGAAACCATCGTCATCATCCTGCTGGTGCTCTGGCTTTTGGGCCTGGTGTCTTCGTACACCATGGGCGGCCTGATCCACATCCTGCTGGTCGTCGCCCTGGTGATGGTGCTGGTGCGCCTGATCCGGGGAGGCCGGCTCTGAGCGCCTTCAGCACCGGCGCCTGCGCAGTCGGGTGTGGGCAGCGGTGCCGCCGGGCAGCCCGGGCGCGGGCAACAGGGGGCGCAGTTTAAACTGGCCCGATCGCCCGCCCTGTCTCGCCCGCCGCCCTCATGACCGACGAATTCCAGCTCCACATCCCGCCCGCCTTCGTGGCGCTGTTCGTGCCGGCCGGCAAGATCAAGCCCACGATCGGCCAGCGCGAGATGGCTGCGCGCCACGAGCTGTGTGAAGACATGGCGCAACTGCTGAGCGAGCAGGCCGCTGCACAGCAGTTTCAGCTCGGCATCCCCGAGGCGCTGACGCTCGAGCGTTGCCTGCACGGCCTGCTGGCCACGCCCGAGGTGCTGAGCGAGGCCGAGTCGCGCTGGGTGGTGTGCCGCCTGGCCGAACTGCTGCACTGGCCGCTGCCCGGCTGGGCCGGCACGCCGCCGGCCTGCTAGGTAGTTTCCGCAGCCAGGGCGCCATGCCGGCTCCTAAACTGCCCCATCAAACACTTCAGGAGCACGCCATGACATTTCCCACTTCACGCCGTCAGGCCCTGGGCGCCTTGATCGCGGGGGGCTCGGGCATGCTCAGCTGGCCCTTCGCCCAGGCCGACAGCTGGCCGGGCAAGCCGCTGCGCCTGGTGGTGCCGTTCGCGCCCGGTGGCAGTTCCGAAATCGTGGCGCGCGCGCTCGCGGGCGAGATGGCCAAGACCATCGGCCAGAACGTTTTTGTGGACAACAAGCCCGGCGGCGCGGGCAACATCGCGATGCAGGAGGTCGCGGCCAGCAGCGACGAGCACACCTTGATTCTCGGCCACATCGGCACGCTCGCGGTCAACCCCTTCATCTTCAGCAAGCTCGGCTACGACGCGCAGCGCGATTTCACGCCGATCACCCTGATCTCCAAGGTGCCGAGCCTCTATGTGGTGCACCCCGATCTGCCGGTGAAGAACCTCAAGGAATTCGTGGCCTATGCCAAGGCGCGCCCGGGCCAGATCAATTACGGCTCGGCCGGCAACGGCAGCGCGGGCCACCTCGCCTTCGAATACCTCAAGATGGTCACCGAGACTTTTGCGCTGCATGTGCCTTACCGCGGCACCGGCCCGATGCTGACCGACCTGATGGCCGGTCGCCTGCAGGCCGCGGCCGTCGGCGCGCCCGCGCTGCTGCAGTTCATCAAGGCCGGCAAGCTGCGCTGCATCGCCACGGGCAGCACCACGCGGCTGCCGCAGCTGCCCGAGGTCGCGACCGTGGCCGAGCAGGGCTACAAGGGTTTCGAGATGACACAGTGGTACGGCCTGCTCGCGCCGAGCAAATGGCCCAAGGCGCACATCGACAAGCTCGAACAGGAAGCCGTCAAGGCCGCGCGCAGCAAGGCGGTGGCCGACAAGCTGAGCCAGGACACGGCCATCCCGGTGGGCAACACGGGCGCCGAGTTCACGAAGTTCATCGCGCAAGAGCAGGCGCGCTGGAAGCCGGTGATCGCACGCGCGCAGATCAAGCCCGAAGGCGCTTGAAAAAAAAAGGGGCCGCAAGGCCCCTTTTTTTTAGGCCGGGTCCAAGCCCAGCAGGCGCACCGCGTTGCCCTTGAGGATGCCGGGCATGACCTCGGGCTTGAAGCCCGCGACTTCGAAGTCCTTCATCCAGCGCTCGGGCGTGATCAGCGGGTAATCGCTGCCAAACAGCACGCGGTCTTTGAGCAGGGTGTTGGCGTACTGCACCAGTTGTTTGGGGAAGTACTTGGGGCTCCAGCCTGAGAGGTCGATCCAGACATTGGGCTTGTGCGTGGCCAGGCTCAGGGCCTCGTCCTGCCAGGGGAAGCTGGGGTGCGCCATCACGATCTGCATGTCGGGCCAGTCAATCGCCACGTCTTCGAGCAGCATGGGGTTGCTGTTTTGCAGGCGCAGGCCGCCGCCGCAGCGCATGCCCGAGCCGATGCCGCTGTGGCCGGTGTGGAAGATGGCCGGCAGCTTGTGCGCGTTGATCACTTCGTAAATGGGCCAGGCCATGCGGTCATACGGCAGGAAGCCCTGCACCGTGGGGTGGAACTTGAAGCCCTTGACGCCCTCCTCGGTGATCAGGCGCTCGGCCTCGCGCGCGCCCATCTTGCCCTTGTGCGGGTCGATGCTGGCGAAGGCCATCATCATGTCGCTGTTCTCGCGCGCGGCCTGCGCGATCTCTTCGTTCGGAATGCGGCGACGCCCCAGCTGCGCCTCGCTGTCCACCGTGAACATCACCAAACCGATTTTTTTCTCGCGGTAATACGCGATGGTTTCGGCGATCGTCGGGCGGCGGTCGCTGCCGAAATATTTGTCGGCCGCGCGGTCGTATTCCTCGCCGTAGTTGTCAAAGGGGTTCCAGCAGCTCACCTCGGCGTGGGTGTGGATGTCGATCGCGATCAGGTCTTGGTGTTTCATGGTGCAGGTGTCTCCGGTTTGTGAAGTCGGCGCAAGCAACTGGGTGCCAGCCTAGGGTAAATACCAGGAAAAAAAGTGCAGCGACTGTCCACAATATGGTTATCGATCATAACTTTATTGACCTCCCCGTCAAGCTTTCCCCAAAGGACTTTCCCGATGAGCAACCCGATCCTCGAACGCGCCGCCCAGCGAGGCGTCACCTTGGAGATGCGCGGCGCCGTGGCCGTCGTCACGCTGCGCCGCCCGGCCAAGCGCAACGCGCTGTCGGACGCGCTGATCGAAGCCATCCGCGACACCTTCCAGAACCTGCCCGAAGAGGCCAAGGCCGCCGTCATCGACGGCGAGGGTGAGCACTTCTGCGCCGGCCTGGACCTGTCCGAGCTCAAGGAGCGCGACGCCGGCGAAGGCGTGCACCACTCGCGCAGCTGGCACGTGGCGCTCGACGCGGTGCAGTTCGGCCGCGTGCCCGTGATCGCCGCGTTGCATGGCGCCGTGGTCGGCGGCGGCCTGGAGCTGGCCAGCGCCTCGCACATCCGCGTGGCCGACGAGAGCACCTTCTACGCCCTGCCCGAAGGCACGCGCGGCATCTTCGTGGGCGGCGGCGGCTCGGTGCGCGTGCCCAAGCTGA
>JACCDU010649269.1_pt1 | contig 20940 bp, 20 predicted proteins | sample 7446081 | NCBI WGS metagenome assembly JACCDU01 (sample SAMN15323447, study PRJNA562643) | freshwater metagenome | isolation source: river surface water | place: USA:Blue River Watershed | collected 2017-08-17
ATTAATCATAGAAGAACTAAAACGCAGAGGCATCGGGCAACAAGTTAACTTTTTAGATCAAGCATTTACAAAACAATTTAAAGCATCTCAGGACAAGTCAATTCTTAAAGGCATTCAATGTACCAGGAGAGCAGGTAAATCAACAGGAGAGGCAAAAGAAACGCTTCAAACTGCACTAGAAGAGGCAGAGACAAAACACTTGTATGGTGCTCTTACTTTAGGGTCTGCAAAAAATATCATTTGGGACATAATGCTCCATGAACTAGAAGAAAAAAAGATTCATTTTAGATCAAACGAGCAGCAGGGCATTATTCGCCTTAATAACAAGTCAGAGATTAGATTATTTGGGTTAGATTCATCCTATAAAGAGATGCGAAAGATTCTAGGAGGGAAATATAAAACAGTTAAAATTGATGAAGCTGGATCTATATCTCAAGATTTAAAAAAGATTTGCTACCAGATGATTATGCCTGCACTTGCCGATGTTTCAGGTAGGCTAACCTTGTTAGGCACTGCTGAAAACATTCCTAAAACATTCTTTGAGCAGGTCACAAGTGGGAAAGAGCCAGGTTGGTCAATTCATAAGTGGTCAGCATTTGATAACCCATACATTAAAGATAAATGGCAAGAGCACGTTGATTGGATTAAAAACTACAACCCAAGTTTTATGCTTACCTCTGAATATAAAACGCATTACCTAAATGAGTGGTGTGCAGATGATAAGTTACTAATCATTAAAATTAATGGAAATACTATTATTGATCCGATTGATCTAGTTAATCCTACCTATATCCTGGGTGTCGATATTGGTTACAATGATGCTACTGCGTTCACATTAGTTGCGTTTCATCACAAATCACCAAACTTATTTGTTGTTGAGGCAGTTAAAGAAAAAGAACTAGATATTACCGACACTGCAAATAGAGTTAAAACTTATTTAAGAAACTACCCTATAGGGAAAGTTATTATTGACGGTGCAAACAAGCAAGGTGTTGAGGAAATAAAGAACAGGCACTTCATTCCATTACATGCTGCTGAAAAGACCGATAAGGCATCATTCCTGAAAATCCTTGCCGATGATATTACTAGAGGCAGAGTCCAATATTTTAAAGGTAAATGTGATTCACTTATAGAAGAGCAAGAACAATTACAATGGAAAGATGATACCAGGCAAGTTGAAGATCCACGCATTCCTAACGATCAAAATGATTCTTTTCTTTACGCATGGAGAGAAGCACGCAACTATTTATGGAAAGAAGAAACAAAAATGCCTAGCATTGATTCAAACGAATACATGGATAAATACGCAAAACAACTTTCAGATTTAAGGAGAAAACAAAATGAGTATCAATATTGAAGAAATGGATAAGCTCTTGCATGTGTTAAGAGCGCACTCAGTAGAATCATTTAAGAATGGTGATATTGAAATAAAAATAAGCCCAGTTAAATACATAGCTGAGTCAAACGTGTTGCCTAGTATTAGTTCTTCTGAAAAGATTACTGAAGATGATTTATATTATTCTGCTTCTAACCTTAAACTGAGAGCTAATTGATGGAACTACAAAAAAACTGGTGGGATATAGAAAAGGATCCACATAAAAGAGTATTTGAAACGGCCGGTAATATCAGAAGAAATCAAACTGCCCAGGAGGACTTAGATGAGAGACATTTTAGACTCTATTCTGGGCTACCTCTTTATTCTGCTTTTACCTTCAATCTCACGTTTGACACTCTGGATGCTAAATTCACAATGAACATTGTGCAAGCTGCTACCAATACGCTTGTATCAAAGATTGCAAAGAACAAAGTCAGACCATCATTTCTCACAGACGATGGTGACTGGGGAATGCAACAACAGGCAAAGAAGTTGTCTAAATACGTCTATGGACAATTCTATAAATCCAAGGTTTACGAAGAATCTAAGAAAGCATTAAGAGATGCTCTTATATTCGGTGATGGGTTTATCAAGCACTGGCATGATGCCCAGGGAAATATTCATCTAAAGAAAGTATTTAAACCTTGCCTTGTAGTTAACCAGGCAGAGGTTATGTATGGAATGGAGCCTAAAACTATTTACGAAGTGAGAGTAGTTGATAAGGGAACATTAAAAGAAAAGTATCCTGATTTTAAGCAAGAGATAGATGAGGCATCAATATCAGATATTCCATTCTTTATAGATTCGTTTGAATCTAATCATCAACTTGCCGTTGTAGTTGAAGCATATAGATGCGCTCATGTGACTTATGATAAGGATGGAAACAAGGTCCTACATAAAGGTAAGCATTTTATTGGTATTTCAACTGCTACGTTTGTTTATGAAGACTTTAAAAAAGAGAAGATCCCTTATACCAGGATACAATATGTACCTAATGCAGTTGGTTACTACGGTAAAGGTGTTGCCGAGATCATTACAGGTCATCAAATTGAAATCAACCGTATGCTTAGACGGATATCTAGATCAATGAACATCATGTCGTCACCAAATATCCTGGTCGATTATATGTCAGAGATTATTGATACACATTTTAACAACGAAGTCGGGACGATTGTTAAATATAAAGGTGCACCTCCTTCATATAACTTTCCTATGGGTATTAATCCTGCAGTGATTGATTGGTTTTTAACTGTTTACCAAAAAGCATTTGAGGAACTTGGATTATCCCAGCTTACTGCACAGTCTAAAAAGCCTAGCGGATTAGATTCTGGTAAAGCACTTAGGGAATACAATGATATTGAGACAGAAAGATTTGCTGAATTATCTCAGGCCTGGGAACAATTTCATCTAGACCTAGCAGACGCAATTATAGATCACTCAAAACAGATTGCTGACGAGGGTGGGAATGTAGTCGTGCTATCACCTGACAAGTATGGAGCTCAAAAGATTGATTTTAAAAAGATCAAACTAAAAAACTCAGAGTATGTGATGCAGGCATATCCAACATCAATGCTGCCTAAAACTCCTGCAGGTAGACTTGCATACGTACAAGAAATGCTTGCCGCTGGATTATTAGAACCACAAGAGGGTTTAAGTCTTCTAGAGTTTCCTGATATTTCAGAGATAACAGAAAACAAAAACGCAGGAACAGATGATATCAAGTGGACGGTTTATACCATCATTGAGGATGGCATTTATAACCCACCAGAACCTTATCAGAATCTTGATTATGGCATTCAATATATGAATTCAACTTATTTAAGGATGAAGTCTAGAGGATTGCCTGTTGATAGGTTAGATCTTTTACAAAAGTGGATCAATGATGCGCTATCACTTAAAGAACAGATGATGCCTCCTGCTCCTGCTATGCCTGAAATGTCACTAGAAGAACAAGCATTAATGGAAGCTCAACCCGAAACTGGTATTCAATAAGGAGTCTATATGGAAACAGGTTCAATCACAGAGTCAATTGTATCACAGGCAGTAAATCCTGAAGTTATTAACAATGCCTCTGAGTCAATAGAAGTAGAATCATCTGCACCACAAGTTGATGATTGGTCACAAAAACTTGCACTACTAGCAAAAAAAGAGCGTGGGTTATTAGAAAAACAGAAATCCTGGCAACAAAAACTTAAAGACATGGAAGAAAAAGAAAAGAAGTTTTCAGAGTGGGAACAACTCGATCGTCTTGCCACTGAAAATCCTTTAGAGTTTTTTAAAAAGAAAGGTCTTAAGTTTGAAGAGCTCCAGGATAAGATGCTTGCCTCTCTAACAGATGAAGAGCTTGATCCAATTCAGAAACAGTTGAAAGAGTTAAAAACTCAGTTATCTGCAAAGGATGAAGAATACAAAAAGTTACTTGAGGAAAAATTTGCCGAACAAGATTCACTTAAAAAGAATCAAGAGATCGAAGAGCAGAGCAAATACTATAATGCAGAGCTAAAGAAGTTTATTCAGTCTAAGGCAGATGATTTTGAATTGATTACTACGTTTGAAGCTGCCGACGAAGTCTTTAGTGTTATTAAGCAGGTCTACTTAAAGACTGCTGAATCAGGTGCGCCAAAACTTATGACTTTTGATGAAGCGTGTCAGCTCTATGAGAAAAAACTTGAAGAGACGGTGCAGGGCATGGCAAAATCTAACAAGATAAAAAAACTTCTCGGTGTAAATGCCGATGATGATTTTTTCGGCTCGAAAGTTATGGGCCAATTCACACTCGATGACTCGTTCTCACAATCGTCAGCAAATAGTCCTGAGCTGAAAACCGAAGAAGAAAGATTGAGAGCAGCGGCAAAATTATTTGAACAACAACTTAAATCTTTCTAAAGGAAATCACTCATGACAGCTACAACCATTAATATGGCGGCGATCCTAAAGACGCTTTACCCTTCAGGTCTACCAAAAGACGCAACTTATAAAGACAATCCTCTTCTTGCTCTTATGCCTAAAGCTACTGACTTCTATGGAGAAGATGCTAAAGCACCTTTAAAGTATGCTCCAAACGCAGGACGATCTTCTACGTTTGCGACTGCTCAGTCTAACTCAACCAATGTTAAAAACGTTGCCTTCCGTTACACTAGAGCGTCTGACTATGCTGTTGCTAGAATCACAAACGAATTAATTCTTGCTTCTAAGAATAACTCTGGTGCATTTGTTTCTGCTCTTAAGCAAGAAATTGATTCTGCTCAGTTGAACGTTACTAACTCTGCTGCTCAAGCTCTTTATGGAAACGGCTCAGGTGTTATTGGTCAATTGGATGCAACTACTGTACTGGCTTCTACACTAATCAAACTTCGTAATCCTGAAGACGTTGTTTTCTTCGAAGTTGATTACAAGCTAAAACTATCTGCTACTAATGGCGGTGGTTCTGTTCGTTCAGGTGTTATGACTGTTGTTGCAGTTGACCGTGAACTTGGACAGGTTACAGTTGACGCTAACATCTCTACATCAATCGCAGCTGCTACTGTTAACGACTTTATTTCTATCGAAGGTGACTACGATAAGAAAATGAAAGGTCTTTCTGGATGGCTACCGGCTGTTGCACCTACTACTGGTGATAACTGGTTCGGTGTTGACCGTTCTGTTGACGTTACTCGTCTTGCAGGTTTCCGTGGAGATCTTTCTGCTCTACCTATCGAAGAGGCACTTATCCAAGGTGGTATGAAGATTGGACGAGATGGCGGTAAAGTTGATCACGTATTCATGTCATTCCAAAAATACGCAGATCTCACTAAAGCATTAGGCGCGAAGGTGCAATTCGTCGATGTCATTGCAAAAGATGCAAACATTGGCTTCCAGGGTGTTAAAGTAAACCTTGGTAAGTCAATTGCTACTGTTATCCCAGACAGAAACTGTCCTGATAACAAAATGCAAATGCTTCAGTTGGACATGTGGAAAATCCATTCTCTTGAAGGTATGCCGATGATCCTAGATATGGATGGGCTTAAAATGCTCCGAGTATCTAACGATGACTCGGCAGAAATCAGAGTGGGTTACTACGCTCAGATTGCTTCATACTGGCCGGGTTCTTCTGGTTCTTTCACTATCTAATAATAATCAAGGGGAGAGTGTAAAAACTCTCTCCTAATATGACCTAGCATATAAAATCTAGGATAGGGGAACTACCCTAAAACTAAGGAAAAAAATGGCAAATAGATATTTTACTCAGTTTTTTTATAGTTTTTTCAAAAAACCGGTATTACTAGCAGGTAAAATACCTCTTTCTGCTTCTGCTGCTGTAGGCACTGTAAGCATCAAAGGCATTGCATCTGTTGTTAAATCCGGCACTGGTCTTTACACAATTACTCTTGAGGATGAATATTTTGATCTAGGATCTATTTCGGCTATGCCAGTTGATTCTGCTCAAAATTTATCAATTACTTTTAAGCAAATTAACCTTCCTGCTAAAACTTTAGTAATGGAAACAAAAATTGCAGGAATAGTTGGTGATATTGCATCTGCTTGCAGTATTTATATTAACTTAGTTTTATCTAACTCTTCAGTATAAGGAGTATTTATGCCTTTAATGATGGGTGTTGATAAGAAGAAAATTTCTGACGGATTAATTGAAGGAATAGTTGGTGGGAAAAAAGTCTACTCAACTGCTCCGACAATGTATCCAGACTCAGCTAAAATGTGCGCTATGGAATTTTTAAAGGCAGTAGAAAGCAAAGATCCTAATAAGATTATCTCAGCTTTTATTGCTCTTGATCATGAAGTAGACTCTATAGCAGAACTTCTCTATCCTGAAGAAGAGGAAGAAGAAGGTCCTGAAATAGAAATTTCTTTGTAAAGGTTAGTTAATTATGGCATCAGTAACACTCTTGGATTTGAGAAATAGATCACGACAACGTGCTGATATGGTCAACTCTAAGTTTGTTACCGATGCCGAATTAAACACCTATATAAACGCATCTAATGCAGAACTATATGACCTCTTGATTGCTTCTCGTGGTGAGAATTATTTCGTTCTTAGTTATAACTTTACGACGAGTATCAACCAAGACACATACGCATTGCCTGCAGACTTTTACAAATTAATGGGTGTTGATTTTGTAACATCATCAACCCAAGCAATAACTTTAAAAGCATTTCGTTGGCAGGAAAGAAACAGGTTTAGAGAGCCGTTCTATAATGTCCGAAACTATAATTTAATGTACCAGGTAAGAGGTGATGACCTAGTGTTTATCCCTACTCCTAATGGTGCTCAACAAATTAGGCTTTGGTATATCCCACTACCTCAAGAGTTAACGCTAGACACTGATTCATTTAATGGCATTAATGGTTATGAAGAATACGTTGTTATTGATGCAGCAATCAAAATGAGAGTTAAAGAAGAGTCACCTGTTGAAGAGCTCTTGCTTGCTAAAGAAAGTATGCGTCAAAGGATACTATCTGCATCTGCAGGCAGAGATTCAGGTGAGCCTGCAAGAGTGGTTGATACTGATTCCAATTATGCAGGATTCAGAAACTTATGGAACTAAAACCATACAAGAAGCTGACTGGTCTTGAGTACAATCTTTCTAAAACAGTTCAATTCACAGAAGAATTTAACAAGCAGTTTATAAACAATCCTTTTCTTGTCGGAAATGTTTTTAATGCCACAATTACATCCGCCACTGCTACAATTAACCATGGATTAGGTGCTAACCCTATAGGTTGGCTTATACTTGATCAAGATGCAGATGCTAATGTCTGGAAAGTTTCATCGGACGAAAAAAGTATTATTTTAGACTCGTCTGCCACAGTTAACATAAAAATTTGGATATTTTAAAATGGCACTTCAGAGACAGACTGTTTCTATTCCAATATCAGAAGGAATGGACACGAAGACAGATAGCAAGCAAGTCATGGCAGGTAAAGCATTACTGCTTCAAAACGTGCGTTTTCAAAAGACTGGTAAGCTATCTAAGCGTTATGGGTTTGTTCAATTATCTGACACAATTAATGGCGGGAGCCTTTCATCATACACAGTTAGCGCTATTGCTTCAGATGAAGATAAGATTGCAGCTGTTACTTCTAACGGTGTTTACACATTATTTAATCAAGAGAATGCCTGGAAGAAAATCTCTGATTTTAAAAATGCCATAAGTGTTGATTCGGAGTTTTTTTCTAAGAGCTCATTTCAAGAAATAGGTCCAGATGCAGACTTTCAAAATAATGTGTTTGCTTCTATTTGTTACAAAGTTGGTGATCCTAACACAGAACCATATCAGGCATCGTTAATTTATGAGGACTATGTATCAAATACTAGAAAAGAAAAATCGTTAGCAATATTCTTGTCTAGCGTAATAGCAAAAAGAAATAATGCCAGAGTATTTGTTGTCGGAACTTCAACCAACCCTTCATTTTTTGTATTCGTTCCACAATCCGCTGCAGGCGGTAATGGTTTCCAAGTAAATATATATGACAAGGATTTGACTTTAACTTCTTCTGCGGTAATAGGGTCACTTAATTTTGATAACGCTGGCTTTTGCGCTCACAGGAATGGGTCTACAATTTATGTGGCCACTGTTTCTGGTGCAAGTGTTGCTCTTTATAAGTTTACACTAGCAGGTGGAACTACTCCTACATTGACTGGTACATATACGCTAGTTGGCGGTAATTATCTCGTCTCTGGGTCTCCTTGTGGCATTGATCTGTACGCAACTACTAACCACGTTGTTCTTGCATATATAGACGGAAATGGCGCTACCGCAGGACAAACATCATTGGTGTCATTTGATACTTCATTTACGCTCGTGATGGCACGTAAAACTGTTTCTGGTATAGTAAAGCAAAGAAAAGTTTCACTAATATGTGATGCAAGCTATGCTTATGTTATTTCAGAAGCATTAGAAGAACCTTATCCTGGATTTGTGACTAAGTTAGCAGTTGCGGTTGAGATGAATAGAGTTAGTTACACAACTTCTGCAGCACCAGATAATACTAAACTCATCTTTAGACCCAAGATTTTATCAAAACCAATATTTATTAACTCAATTCCTTACGGTGTCATTCATTTACAAGAAGAAAATCAAAAAAATGGTTACGTAGTTGAGTTTTTGACTGGGTATGTAAAACAGAAATTTTCAATTAATGCTACCTATGCGCAGGATCTTTTTACTTTACCTAATTTTCAGGTGTCAAATAGTCCACAGGTAACTGCATCGATCTCGTCAATATTTTACCCTTCAGTTTATACTGTTGCTGTAAGAGAGGCTACTGAAGCGCCATTGAATTTTGTAGGTACAAAAAGAACATTCATAAACCAGGCATCCGATTCTGGAATGAAAGCAAAACTAGGTGCATCTATTTATTACAATTCTGGATCATTATTAGAGTTTGATGGCAGAGGGTTTTATGAAAACGGATTTTGGCAGTCACCTCCTGCGGTCATAGCAGAGACAGTAACCTCTGCGTTTCCTACTCCTGCAGTTGCTAGTAAGACATTTTCTTATGTTGCAATTTACGAATATTTTGATGCTAACGGACAATTAAGTTTTTCTGCAGCTTCTCCGATTGTAACTATAGGACCAACATCTGCAAGCACAGAATCAATCCGTATTTTTATAAATAGTCCTTTTGGGTCACTTAAAATCAACTCTGATAATTACTCAGGAATAATGATTACTTTATTTAGAACCACTAATAGTGGGGCTACATTTTATAAATTACAATCTACAGGGTACTTTATCCCTAATGATGGTTCATTAATTTCATTAACCGATATTGCTGCAGATGCAGATATTGTAGACAATCAACTTCTGTACACTCAAGGCGGTATTTTACAAAATGACCAAGCACCATCATCTAAGTTTATGGTGTCTGGTGGAAACAGAATATTCTTGGGAGGACTGGAAGAAAAAGATGAAGTTGCTTACTCTAAAAAGCAGTTATTCTCTGAATCAATTTTCTTCTCAGACTTCTTTAGAATAAGGATTGCCTCTGGAACTAACTCAGATAAGACTAAAATATCTGCTCTGGGTTACATGGACGGCAAGTTAATAGTTTTTAGAGAAGAGTCAATTTACTTTATACAAGGTGATGGACCTACAGAGACGGGTTTGCCAGTAAATGCTTTTAGCGAACCCGAAATCATACAGTCTGATGTTGGGTGTTCTGATTCAAAATCAGTGATAAGTATGCCTGATGGTCTAATGTTTAAGTCTAAGAAGGGCATTTATCTTTTATCAAGAGCTATGCAAGTGTCATACATAGGTGCAGCAATTGAAGATTATAACCAAGAGTCAATTATTGCATCAATGCTTGCTCCTAAATTTAACGAGGTAAGGTTTTACACCTCTGGATCTAATTGCTTAACATATAACTATTTGTTCCAGGTATGGTCTGTTAGCACTAACCAGACAACTATTGATGCAGAAACATATAAAAACACTGTTTCATTAATTAAATCAAACAAGATTTTTTCTGAATCTGAATCAGTTTTTAAAGATGGCACAAGTTTTTATGCCATGAAGTTTATAAGCCCATGGTTAAAAGTTAATTTGGTTCAAGGATATGTTAGAGCTTACCAGTTATGGATTATTGGTGATTACAAGTCTGCACATACTCTTAAATGTAAAGTTTATTTTGACTATGATGATTCTGTGTTTGAAGAGTATTCTTTAGTATATAACGCTACAAGTTCACCACAATATCAGTTTCAGATTTCACTACCTCGTCAAAAAGTTGAGAGCATGAAGTTTGAAATCTTTGATGTAGATCAAGCAGGTACTGGTGAGTCATACGATTTATCTAATATTCAAATCGAGCTAGGTATTAAAGCAGGAGGGTATAAACTTGCACCAAACAAGTCTTACTAAGTATGCAAACTACATTAAAGAAAAAGCTAACATTGAACTTATTGAACATGAGCATGGATTTGTTTCATATTCTCTGTTATCCGATCATGTTTATATTCATGATATGTACATTGACAAAGATCACAGACGTAAAGGTATAGGATCTAAATTATTAAAAGAGGTTGAGATCATAGCCTGGGCGAAAAAGATTAAATACGTACTAAGTGCAGTTCAAATAAATAGCAATGGATTGCATGAAGCACTGCTTGCTCAAATGTTAAAAGGGTTTAAAATAGTTGGAGCTGACGAAAAAGAAATTAAATTAGCTAAGGAAATAATATGGGAAGCGCAGGAAAGGTAGTTACTGGTGTTGCGACAGGTGGAATATCAACAGTTTTAGGTGGCGGCTTAGGGTCACTTGAAGAAACTGGTCAGAAAATTGGAGGTTTTCTTGGTATAAATCCTGAAACTAAATTAGAGGGCATGGGCCAATTTAGACTTACAAAAGATGCCCTTGCAGGTGAAAAAGAAGCTCTTCAAAGGTTCCGTGATATTGCTGCAGGTAAAACTCCATCTGTTTCTGAGATGCAATTTCAAAAAGCTATTCAAGATTTATCTAAGCAACAACTAGGTGCAGCCGCTTCTGCAAGAGGTATGTCAAATGTTGGACTTGCTCAAAGAGAGGCTATGCAGGCAGGTAAAGAGGCAGGAATAGATTTAGGTGCTCAATCTGCTATCGCTAAAGAACAAGAAATGAGAGCTGCTAGTGAGCAATTAATGAGACAAGCAGCCGCCCAAAGAGGAGTGGCATTAGGAGCGGCGCAGGCTAATCTTGAAGCTGGATTAAAAGGTTCTGAAATAAGATCAGGTTTTATTTCTCGTCTAGCAGGCAGTGCAGCTTCTGCAGGACAAGGACAGGGCGGTGCTGCAGCTCCTAACTCTGACGTATCATTAAAAGAAAACATGAATCAAACCGAAAAATCTGGATCTGAAATGGTTGAAGAGTTTTTAGACGCTCTTAAAAGCTACACATATAATTATAAAGATAAAGAAAATAACGGACAAAAAAACCCAGAGGGTAAAGTTACTTCAGTCATGGCACAGGATCTTGAAAAGTCTAAACTTGGTAAGCAAATGGTTATTGATGGTCCAGATGGCAAAATGGTTGATTATGGACAGGGCATGGCCCCTTTATTCGCTGCCATTGCTGAGTTAAACCAAAGAACTAAAAAACTAGAGAAGAAAGGTTAATATGATATTTTCTGCTGGGAAAATTGGACAAGAAAACATTTCAAATATTCAAGCACAAAAAGAATTGCGCAAACCTAAAGAAGTTGCACAAGTTATACCTGTAACTGCACCTACAACTCAAGTTAGTGATGAAGACATTGTGTCTCGTGGAGGTGTTGCAGTACCTGGCGAGATGCAAAGCAAGCAATTAGTGACTCAGCCTGCTACACCCACAAGTTCATATCAGAACTTAATTATGTCAGGAGTAGGAGCTCAAGAGGCAGCCTCTCAAAAATCATTAGATGCTACTGATCAGATCATGAAGCAGTACGAGATCAACCAGGCACGTTTACAGCAATCAAGATTTGATGCAGAAAATGAGCTCAAATCCAAAATAGGTGAAATTGAGCAAAAGCAAAAAGATTTTACTTGGGATAACAGATCGCTGTGGGAAAAATCATCTACTGGTCAAAGGGTAATGTTAGCTATTACGGGGTTTCTGTCTTCTTTAACACCTGAAGGCGCTAAATCATTTCAGGACACCGTAACTAGCGCCATGAACCAAGATCTTGAGCAACAAAAAGAAAGATATAATTTATTAAAACAACAAAAGAAAGATTATCAATCATTATATGGTGACCTTGTTAAAAGATTTGGTGACGAGGATATGGCTTCCTTGCAGCTTACTAATATGCAATTAAACGCAGTTAGTAATAGGCTTAAAGTATTGTCTGATAATGCTCAATCTAAAATAGTTGCGGCTAAAGCATTACAAGGGATAGACCTAGTTAATTCTGAGATTGCAAAAAATCAAGCCACTATGGTTAATCTTGCTACAGCCAAAAGATCTGATGTAATTCCTGGTTATGAAAATACTATTACAGATAAAACAGCTAGGGAAAAATTTAGTCAAGCCTTAGCAGGGAAAAAGACTCTTGATGCTACTTTAAATGAGCTTGAGACACTAGTAAAAGGTACTGGCGAAGCTATTCCTTTTACACGTAAAAATGTTAGAGCCAGACAACTTGTTCAAGATGCCCAGTTACAAATGAAAGAAATTAAAAACCTAGGTGTGTTATCGGGTGATGATGCTAAAAGACTAGATGATTATATTAGCCAGCCATCTATTTTTAAGTCTGACGCTGTTATGCTGGAGCAAATTAAAGGCATGAAGGATCTTGCCAAAAAAGCACTTAAAGCACAAGAAACAACTTACGGTTTAATTAAAACAGGTTCAAATATTGGTAGGCTTGAATGATTCTAGTTAGAAATAATCGCACAGGTAAACTAGAGAAGATTGAAGATGGCGGATTGCCTGATCTTTTAAATTCTGGTGAATACTCTCTTCTCAAAGGGCAAGAGTTGAGATTTGAAGACAATGATGGCCAGAGAAGAATAGTACCATCTGAGCAAGTATTTGATGCAATAGACGCAGGATTTAAACACGTTTCACAAAAACAAATTCAAAAAGAAGAATTGTTAGCAGAATCCGCAAATGAACCATTTAAAACAGCTGCGATAAAAGGTCTTAGTGGTCTTACATTAGGATTAACCGATCAGATACTTACAAGCACAGGCATAATTAGTCCAGAAAAACTAAAAGCGTTAGAAGAGGCGAATCCGATCATCTCTGGCGCTTCTGAGATTGCTGGCGCAATCGCTCCTGCCTTTTTTACAGGTGGGACAAGTGTAGGTGCAAGGTTACTAGCCGCTACTCCTGCAGCATTGGCAGAACGTGCAGGAGTAGCGGCTGCTGCTAAATTAGCTCCTTCTATTACTGGAAAGGTATTATCTAAAACTGCATCAAACATAACTAAAGAGGTTGTTGATAAGGCGGTAAAGATTGGGACAGGATCTGCGGTTGAAGGTGCTTTTTTTGGTGTGGGTGATGTTATATCTGAGGATGCACTGGGAGACGCTGAGTTTAATGCTGAAACTGCTCTGGCAGGTATGGGTCAAGGTGCGTTGATTGGTGGCATATTTGGATCTGTGGCAGGCGGTACTTTTGGAATGGTTGGAGAAGGTGCTAAGGCAATCAAAAAGCAGTACACCGAGACAATGAAAAAGGTCTTCTCTGGCATAGAAGATAAGCAAATCCAAAAGGATGTTTTAACTCGGCTGTCTAATGAAGAAGCAGCTGATGAAATAATGAAAAAACTCGGTGCAGATGCAGATGAAGTTGCTGACAAAATTGAACTAGCAAAATCAGCAGAAGCACTTGCCGTACCACTTACACCTGGCATGAAAGAAGGTGGAGTATTTGCTGAATTAGAAGGGTCACTAGCAAAAGAACCAAGTGTTGGAGGTATTCTTACTAGAAAAGAAGTTAAAAAGACTTATGATGCTTTAGATAACATTCAAAACTTAATCGTAAAAGATGCTGCAGACGTTGATAAGTCTACAATAGGTTTACAGGCAAAAAGTGGTGTTAAAGCCAAAATATCAGAGGAATTAGAGCCTGGATCTATTCTTTATAAAGAAATAGAGGAAAAAGCTGCAAACTTGCCTATAACTGAATCTTTGAAAAAAAGATTCAAAACGATGTTGAGAGATCTTCCTTTTGTTGACGTGTTTGAGCAAGGGAAAAAGTATATTGACCTTGTTGATAACCTTGATAATTATTCTAAAGTTTCAAAATATAGAACATTTATAGGAAATGAATTATCAAAAGCACAAAGAGCAGGGGACAGAAACGCTACTGAGTTTTTTGGACAGCTTTATGATAACCTCACTACATTAAGAACTAACGCTATTAAATACAATTTAAAAGCAGCTCCTTTCGTGTCTAAAGATAAGCAGATTAATAATTTATTAGAAGCACAAGAACTAGCAGATGGTATTTGGCGGTCTACACATGAGAAATATGAGTTTTTAAGTGATTATTTAGGATTTAAAACTAAAAATATGTCTAATCTTCTTAATAGACTTGAAGAAGTGGACTCATTATCTCTAGCTGACAAACTTTTAAACCTCAAGAAAGTAGAAGACATTGAGAAATTTCAATTATACTTCCCAGAAGTTGCCGATCTTGCCAGAGCAAGAATATTGAACGACATTAAAAAGAGATCGTCTCGCACAGGTGTTTTTAGTCCTAAAGTTTTTAAAACAGAACTTAATAAATTAGAAGAATCACAATTAAAGCTACTAGCTCCTCATTTAACAGATCCTAAAAAACTAATTGCAGATTATTCAAGGATTGTGGATAACTTGCCTCCAAACATGAACCCTTCTAATACTTCTGTTAATATTAGTTTCCAGAATATGTTTGAGCTCGCATACCAGAGCAAGGAAATGTTTAGGTACATGGTCTACAGATCAGGCCCTAAGGGTATGCTTGGGCAAATGACTAAATACATTCCAACAAATGCAGCTCTTGAAAAAGCAGTAAATAAAGGAAAGTTTAATATCTCTGACTCAGTAGAAAACTTTTTTAAAAAATCTGCATCATTATCAACTAAAGCAATTAATAGAACCATAACAGGTCAAGACTTGTCCGATGATGACGTAAAAGAAATTGAGAAAAAGGTTGAGTATTATCAACAAGACCCACAAGAGATCATTCAGGTTTACAATAAAAACAATAAAGCACTTTATGAGTCTGCTCCTAAGACTGCAGGTGCTTTAGGTGCTAAGATAATGGATGCAGCTGCATTTCTATCTGCCAAGGTTCCTAAAAAGCAAATTACACCTTTTGATGATGGCACAATTTCAAGATCAGAGTTAATGAAGTTTAAAAATTATGTTGATGCTGTTGAGAAGCCTTACAAGGTTATGAATAGCATTGCGTCTGGGTATATTGCTCCTGAGTACATGGAAGCATTTAGGGCGGTGTATCCAAGAATGGCGCAGGAAATACAAAAAGAATTTGCCGAGAGATTGCCTGAGTTTAACAAAAAACTAACTGAGAAACAAAAAGCTAACTTATCTGTAATACTTGAACTTGATACCAGGAAAGCATTTACACCGACAGGGTTTAATATTTTACAGCAATTTAGTGGTATGCAAATAAAAAAAGAACTACAAAATATGCAACCACAAAAAAGAGTTTCTACTGTAGGGGCAAAAAATATAAAATCATCAACCAGAGAACAATCAGGGCTTGATAAAGTTCTTTATCGAACTTAAACTTTTAATTGTCTATTTGCTAAACAGGCAATTAACCCACGAGGGGATTAAAAATGTCACGACGGAATGTACTTAACAAATACCAAGTTTGGAATAATCTAAATTCTACAGCAATTACAGCTTCTCAAGAAAGCACAGTTGATCAGCTTGATGTAATTAACTACATCATTAAAATAGATCCAACGGTTGATTGTATTATTAAGGTAGAATTTTCAGGTGATAAAAACTCTCAAACACCTGTTTGGTACGAATTAGACTTTAACACTCCTTTAGTTTTAGATGGTGCGGTTGAAACAGAGTATACAATACAAATCGAAAAACATTCAGCTTATAAGATGAGACTTAATGCAGTTTCAAATAGTGGCACAGGTTTAATTAATGCCTGGATCACTGGAAATAATTTGGGGGCATAATGAAAATTTATCAATATCCACCAAGTGTTTTGACTGTCGCTGCTCAAGATTTATTCTTTCAATATGATGGAGCTCAACAAGTTGTTGAACAAGATACGGCCAACGCTGCAAATAACAAGGCACTTCCTTCATTACAGTTTATCTATGTAGACGGTGATCAGGTTCCAGTTACTAAGGACAATGTAACTCCTGCTAACACAGTTCCACTACCTGTCGAGATCATTGGTGCTGGGTCAACTACTCTTTTAACTGGCACGCTAGATCCAGGTAACTCAAGCACAACTCCATTAGGTGCAGGCGGTGTCTTTACTGGTGCAGCATTTGATGTTACTTCTTACGCTGCAATAAACGTAAACGTAAAATCAGACGTTCCCAGTGCTACTAATGGTGTTACATTAGAGGTTTCTACTGATGGCATTAACTGGGATCATTCTCACTCAACCACTTACTCATCTGCTACTGGTGTTGGTTACATATTTAATGCTGAATTTAAGTATGCTCGTGTTGTTTACACTAACGGCGCTACACCTCAATCAGTTTTTAGGCTTCAAACAATCTTTAAAACTACATTGGTTAAATCTTCTCTTTACACCCTTGATCAGACCGTCACTGGATCTATGTTTGCCGAACTTGGCAAGAATGTCATTATAGGTAAAACTACTGCAGGCGGTGGAGGCTATGTTGACGTTAAAGTTAATCCCTCTGGTGCCTTGACTACAGAAACCCAGTTAACTGCAAGCACAGCAAACATTGGTGATGTTGACGTTCTTACTTTGCCAGTAACTTATGGCGCAGGAAATACTGATGCTTCTACTCAAAGAGTAGTTATTTCATCAAACCAAGTAGCAGTTCCAGTTTCTAATGCAGATCTTACTGCTTTAAACGCTAGGTTAAGTGGGTCACTTGTACCTGAAGAATATGATGAATTAGTGATTACTTACGTTGGTGCAACAACAGATATTTCTACTGTAGTTTATAAACTTGCTACAGTGACCGTTGCCACAGTGACTCTATCTTATGATGGGTCTAACCGATTAATCGGTGTAGTGAGGACATAATGCCTACTAAACAAGTATTTAATCCGCTTACTGGTAATTTTGACCTTATCAATGATCAAGTTTTTGGTATAGCAGTTGAAGATAATGGGACACCTGTTGTAAGCGCTGACACGATAGACTTTCAAGGGACAGTTTTTAAAGTCTCTAACCCTTCTGCGAATATTGCCGATGTAAAGATAGGACCAGAGATCAACCTAGATCCTGTAGATTTATCAACTATCACTTCGCCTATTGACGGTGATCTTGCTTGTGATATAAACGCTCAGTACGCAATTAAAAGATATAATGCTGCTACATCAACATGGGTTAGTAACATATCAAATCTTGTTTATGGTGATGTTGATGATGGTTTAAATTTAGGTGCAGGCACTGGCATATTTGCTCAAAAAGTTGCACAGAATTTAGAGTTTAAAAGCCTTACTAATGGTGCAAACATATCTTTGACATCAACCACAACTGAAATTGATATAAAAGCAATCAATATTGCTACTCCTTCTCTTAATTGGGTTAAGGACACTAATGGTCCGATATCAGAATTTATAGATGGTTTTCTTTTTGAGTCATTTGATAACGTATCAGTTCAAGAGATTTACGTTGTCTTAAACGTACCTCCTACTTATGTAGTAGGAACTCAAATCTTCTTAAAACAAGGCAAATTCTTTTGCGCAGGTGTTTCACCTGACACTGTACAGTTTCAAGCTGTCTCTGCACTCATTAATGCTTCTACTGTGCTAGGAACTTACAGTAATACTTATACAAGTACCAATTCTGCAGTAACATTGTCAGCAACTACAAACTTGATTACAAGTATTGGTAACATCGATCTTACAAATGCAAGTGGTCAGATTAATGCCGTGGCAGTTCAGCCAGGGGACAAGATCAGAGTTAAATTATATCGTCTTGCCAGTGGATCAACACAAGATGCTCGATTATTATTAGATAGTTTAGAACTAACATTTGGGTAAAACATGATTAAGAATTTATTTTTATTTTTAGCAGTGTTGGGAATGTTTGCAACATTATCCAGGGCGCAAGTATCATCTGTTACAGGTCAATATCTACAGGATAACAACCTATTGCTTAATCCGGGATTTGAATCTGGGATCGGTAAGTGGACCAACAGCGCAGGGACATTCACTGCAGATTATTCTGTTTTTGTACAAGGTAAGGCATCTGGGAAAGTGGTTTTATCTTCTCAAGCTATGGACTTTTATCAAGATTCGACAATATTTGCCTCTCAGCTTGCAGATGGTATGCAAGCAATCTTGACTGTAAAAATTAAATCAAATGTTGCAGGTGTAAGAGTATGCCCTAGGCAAGCAGGCGTTCTTATCACAAGCCTATGTGTAAATGTCCAGGGTAATGATAAGTGGGGTTTATACCAGATTCCATTTGTAACTGGTGCAACTTCTCAAGGTATTTCAATTAACTCAAATTCTACATCAATTACTGGTACGGTTTACGTTGATGAGTCTTATGTCGGTGTTTCTAATATTTTAAATTCTAGTTCTGAAGCTAAGTTGGCAGGTGAAGCATATTTTGCGGGTACTGCAAGCTGTAACTGGACAAGAACATCAACAACAATAGGTGCATTTGGCACTGTAGCAGCTTGTCCCGGCCCAACGATTGTAAGACAAAATTTAGGATCTTGGCAAACTACAGATGCAGACCTTCCTAGAGTAACGGTTAACAACTTACCTGCAGGAACGTATAAGGCTAAATTTTTAATCAGACACACACAATCAACAAGTGGTGGATCAGGGTTTGCGATAAACGACGGCACAACTACTTGTGAGCCACAATACGGACAAACAGGTGGGATAGGGCAATACACTGGTTTAATAATTGAATGTGCTTTTAACTATACTTCTGCAGGTAATAGAGTGTTTGAACTTTATGCAGGATCTACTGCTAACACTATTACTATTTCAAATGATACAAATACAGCCCCTAGAATCTCATCTAAATTTATCTTAGAATACTACGGATCTAATTCTACCTACACAACCACTGCAGGGGTAAGTAATGTTGATGTGTTTAGTGCAAAAATAAATAACAATGGTGATGCGGTCACAGAAGAAAATGCAGATTGGCTTCCTGCGACTTGCACAGATACAGACCCAGGTGAGTCATCTTGTACTTTTAACACTGGAATTTTTACCACAACTCCAAATTGTGTATGTAATATTTCCAACCAAGTAAGTGTAGGAGATTGTAAAATCCTAGCAACATCAACAGGATTCACAACTTATAATTCAGTTGCAAACAATTACAATATTCAAGTTATGTGTCAAAAACAAGGCGCAGATTTTGTTGCTAGTAAAACAATCACAGGATCATTTAAAGAAGTAATGACAGTGCCAAACGTAACTAATCCTAAGACTTGTTATTATGCTTTTGGAGGTGCTTCTGCAACTCTTGCAAGTCCAACAGAATGCACAACAGGAACTTGTGTAGAAGTTGTCGATACTTGCGGAACTGGGTCAGCTCCTACATGGGCAACTACAGCAATATATCAAAATATAACCTTTGCTTCAGGTACTTTTGCAAATACTTCTTTAGTACAATGTGATTGTGTTGCATGGGATGTAACTACAGGGCAAGATAGAAATTGTGGACTATATAATAACGGCAATACAACCTGGGCATCAAATTCTTCTGGCGGATTAAATTTTAATGCTTTGACGTATAACTCTGCAGGAACGCAATCAACTTCTTTTGTTCAATTAACTTGCCAAGGAATTGCACCATGAAAAAACTAGTAATCAAGTTTGCTGATCAAATTTTAATACAACACACTGGCCCTGAAGCCGATCTACTTAAATGGCTTGAAGAAGAAAAGAATAAATACCCTATCGGTGCAATAGTTGAGATTTGGGATTACTCTTATGAGTACGAATTAGCTGAATGTATTGGCAAAAGAGTTTCTGAGTATCCAACACCTTCAGACTTTTTGAACGCATATTTTGACGGTAAAGAAGAAGCATTACATGACCTAGAACTTAAGAGATTAGCAGTTAAAGCTAAATATCCTAAGCCACAACCTAAAGAAAATACACTTATTGAGTCTGTTGTTTTATTTCCAGTTGTTGAGCCTGAAATAGTTGAAGAGCAACCATTGCCTGAATTTATGGATTAATAATGAACAACGATCAAGAATGGCGGTCACATTTATTTGAAGAAATAAAAGAAATAAGAAGGGATCTTTCTATTGTTAAGCAAGAAATGATGACTTTAAAATTAAAGGTAGCAACTTTTAGCGCAGTATTAGGTTCTTTATCTTCATATCTTTGGAGTAAGATTTTCTAAACAGGATTATTTATGGCAGCTGTACATGACATTTCAATCGATCAAGGTGCTTCTTTTAGTATGTACCTTACCATTAAAGATGAAGCTAATGAAAAAATAGATTTATCTGGTCATGTTTTTAGAGGCAAAATTAAAAAAGACTTAAGTGATACAACTACTCAAGCAAACTTCTCATTTTCTCTGCTAAATCAAGAAAATGAAGCAACCAAAGGCATGGTTGAAATAATACTTACCCCTGAGGTAACTGCATCCATACAAACAAACGCTCGTGGAACGTCCAGGAATGTCATTAAAATGATTTATGATATAGAATCTGTGTCACCTTCAGGGTTTGTTACTAGGTGGGTTCAAGGGTTGGCGCTTATTTCGCCTGAAGTGACCAAGTAATGCAAATACAGTTGAACGAACAATCATTCAACTTGTCAGTTACTCAACAAGTCTCAAACATAGAGGCATACCAAACTGCACCATCTGTTTTGGATGTGCAAGTTTCTGGTTTCCAAGCACCAATCACAAAAATAAATCAATATGCTTATCAACTTACTCAGTCAGATATTGATGAGAAGAAAGTATTTTTATCAGGAGAA
>JACCDU010415371.1_pt1 | contig 20932 bp, 17 predicted proteins | sample 7446081 | NCBI WGS metagenome assembly JACCDU01 (sample SAMN15323447, study PRJNA562643) | freshwater metagenome | isolation source: river surface water | place: USA:Blue River Watershed | collected 2017-08-17
CTGTTGCTCTGATCCTCACCTCACGGTGGAGAGGTGTTACCTCCTGCGCTGTCCTGTGCAGTCCGGACGTTCCTCCAGTGCCTCCTTTCGGAGATTGCACCAGCGGCGGTCTGGCGAGCTTCACGCCCTGATTATCGCTTGCGCGCATAAACACATGCACTGCGGTCATATCAAAGCGCGCACAATGGCTGCTGATTTTTTGCACCGCAACTTTGCCGGAGACCGCCATGAAAGTCCACAACGTCCTCGAAACCATCGGCCGCACGCCCCACATCCGCATCAACCGCCTCTTCGGTGCCGGCGCGAATGTCTGGATCAAGTCCGAGCGCAGCAACCCCGGCGGTTCCGTCAAGGACCGCATTGCGTTGGCCATGGTCGAGGACGCCGAGCGCCGCGGCTTGCTGCAGCCTGGCGGCACCATCATCGAGCCGACCTCGGGTAACACCGGCATCGGCCTGGCGATGGTGGCGGCCGTCAAGGGTTACAAGCTGGTTCTGGTCATGCCCGACAGCATGAGCATCGAGCGACGTCGCCTGATGCTGGCTTATGGGGCGACCTTTGACCTCACGCCGCGTGAAAAAGGCATGAAGGGTGCGATTGCCCGTGCCGAAGAACTGCTGACCACCACCCCCGGCGCCTGGATGCCACAGCAGTTCGAAAACCCCGCCAACGTTGAAGTGCATGTGAAGACCACGGCCCAGGAAATCCTGGCCGACTTCCCGGAAGGCATCGACGCGCTTATCACCGGAGTAGGGACGGGCGGCCACCTGACCGGCGTGGCCAAGGTGCTCAAGGCCAAGTTCCCGAAGCTCAAGGTGTTTGCGGTCGAACCCACCGCTTCGCCCGTGATCTCGGGGGGGCAGCCTGCGCCGCACCCCATCCAGGGCATCGGGGCGGGCTTCATTCCGCGCAACCTCGACACGTCTTTGCTCGACGGCGTGGTCCAGGTTGAAGCCGAAGCGGCGCGCGAATACGCCCGCCGCTCGGCGCGTGAAGAAGGCCTGCTCGTCGGCATCTCCTCGGGAGCCACACTGGCCGCGATCGCGCAGAAGCTGCCCGAACTGCCCGCTGGCGCCACGGTCCTGGGCTTCAACTACGACACGGGTGAGCGTTACCTGTCGATTGAGGGCTTCCTGCCCGCGGCCTGATCTGTCTCAGGCCCGACAATAGGGCCCATGAAAACCATTCGTCTCAAGGCCGGCAAGGAACGTTCCCTGTTGCGCCACCATCCCTGGGTGTTTGACTCGGCCATCGCCAAGGGCGGTGGCGATGCAGGCGAGACGGTGCGCATCGAGTCCAGCGAAGGCCAGTTCCTCGGTTGGGCCGCATTCAGTCCGAATTCGCGCATCCGCGCCCGCATCTGGAGCTTTGACGAGACCCAGCGCATCGATGCCGCCTTCATCCACGCGCGCATCGCGCAGGCAGCGGCCGCGCGCCGGTGGTTCGACATCCAGAGCGATGGCGTGCGGCTGGTGCATGGCGAAGCCGATGGTCTGCCCGGCCTGATCGTGGACCGCTACGGTGACACCCTGGTGGCGCAGTTCACCAGCTGCGGCAGCGAAAAATTCAAGCAGGCGATTGCCGATGCGCTGTTGCAGGTCACGGGCCTGAAGCGGCTGTACGAGCGCTCGGACGCCAGCGTGCGACAGCTCGAAGGTCTGCCCGAAGTCACCGGCTGGCTGCGCGGCGAGGGCGCCACCGAATTGACGATCCGCGAGCACGATTGGCAATTGACGCTGGACGTGGCCACCGGTCACAAGACCGGCTTCTACCTGGACCAGCGCGACAGCCGAAAGCGCTTTTTCGAGCACACCCGCCACCGCCGCTTTGCCAAGGTGCTCAACTGCTACTGCTACACCGGCGGGTTTACCGTGGCGGCGTTGGCCGGTGGGGCCGGGCATGTCACGTCGATTGATTCGTCGGGTACTGCCCTGGAGCGCGCCCGCGCCCATGTGCGCCTGAACGGCTTTGACGCATCGCGCGCCACCTTCATCGACGCCGATGTGAACGCGAGCCTGCGCCAGTTCATCGAACGCGGCGAGACCTTCGACGCCATCGTGCTCGATCCGCCCAAATTCGCGCCCACGGCGGCTCATGCCGAGCGTGCGGCCCGCGCCTACAAGGACATCAACCGCCTGGCCTTCAAGTTGCTGGCGCCGGGGGGTGAACTGTTCACCTATTCCTGCTCGGGCGGCATCTCCGCCGACCTGTTCCACAAGATCGTGGCCTCGGCCGGCACCGATGCGGGTGTGGACGGCTTCATCAGCGAACGCCTGCAGGGTGCGCCGGACCACCCGATGACCATCGCCTTCCCCGAGGGTGAGTACCTCAAGGGCTTGGTGGTGGTTCGCCGCTGACCCATGCCCGGCAAGCCCTCTGGCCCCCCGATACACTCACGCCTTTCCCGTTTTTTCCCGGAGCTTCTGCCATGGCCCTCATTCCCGCCACCATCCTCACCGGCTTCCTCGGCTCGGGCAAGACCACACTGCTCAAGCGCGTGCTGTCCGAAGCGCACGGCATGAAGCTGGCGGTGATCGAGAACGAGTTCGGCGAGGAGAACATCGACAACGAGATCCTGGTCTCCGAAACGAACGAGCAGATCATCCAGATGAGCAACGGTTGCGTCTGCTGCACCATCCGCGAGGACCTGCGCGCCACGCTGCAGCTGCTGGCGGCCAAGCGCCGCAAGGGCCTGCTGCAGTTCGACCGTGTGGTGATCGAGACCACCGGCCTGGCCGACCCCGGCCCGGTGGCACAGACCTTTTTCATGGACGACGAGATCGCCGAGACCTTCCTGCTGGACTCCATCCTCACGTTGGTGGATGCCAAGCACGCCCAGCAGCAACTCAACGACCGCGTGGAAGCCCAGCGCCAGGTGGGTTTTGCCGACCAGATCTTCATCAGCAAGGCCGACCTCGTGTCTGCCGACGAATTGGCTGCGCTGCAACACCGCCTCAAGCACATGAACCCGCGTGCACCGCACAAGGTGGTCCACTTTGGCGAGGTGCCGATCAAGGAGGTGTTTGACCTGCGCGGCTTCAACCTCAATGCCAAGCTCGACATCGATCCGGACTTCCTGAACGCCGGTGACCACCACCACCACGGCCATGACCACCCCCATGGCGAGCACTGCGACCACGACCATGAACCCGGTCATGTGCACGACGAGCATTGCGGTCATGACCACCATGATCACGAACACGGCGAACATTGCCACCACCCGCACCACCATCACCACGACGACGATGTCAAAAGCTTTGTCTTCAAGTCCGACCGGGCCTTCGATCCGGCCAAGCTCGAAGACTTCCTGGGCGCCATCGTCAACGTCTACGGCCCCAAGATGCTGCGCTACAAAGGCGTGCTGAACATGAAGGGCACCGAGCGCAAGGTGATCTTCCAGGGCGTGCACCAGCTCATGGGCAGCGATCTGGGCCCGGTCTGGCAGGACCACGAGACACGCACCAGCAAGATGGTGTTCATCGGCATCGACCTGCCCAAGGACATCCTGTTGCAGGGGCTGGAGCAGTGTCTGGTCTGAGTGCTTTGGCGTTCTTTTTCGGACGTGGATCGAATTTATAAACCGTGTCCGGTTTTCGTGGGCTTCCATCGCTACAATCCCGGCCCTGTAAGGTTCCCCATTTTCGGGGCCCCAGCCCAGAGGGCCGAACAAAGGCTCATCCATGCAGGTCAACGGGATTCCGGATCACCTGCAGGGTGCGGACACCCCAGCAGTCGGTTTGATTTGCTGTGCCAGGAGACATGACTTGAAGACACCCGCCAAGAAAGCGACAAAAACCGCCGCCAAAACGCCGGCCAAGGTTGCTGCCCCCTCCAAGAAGGTGTCTGCAAAGTCACCCGTGAAAGCAAAGCCCTCCCTCAAGGTTGTCAAAGCGGGTGTGACTAAAGCCAAGGCCAAGCCTGTCGCCAAGGCGCCCGTGAAGAAAGCTGCTGTCAAGAAAGCACCTGCCAAGAAAGCCCCAGCGAAAAAGGCTGTCCCAGCCAAAAAGCCAGTGGCTGCCAAGCCACCGGTCCCCAAGACCAAGATGACGCCTCAGGTCGCCAAACCTGTGGCCAAACCTAAAGCAGTAGCCAAATCGGCCATACAGACGGGCAAACCCAAAACGCCTTCAAAGGTGGTGGCTGTTGCCAAACCCATGGCTGTGGCCAAAGCGCCGTCACCGGCCAAGTCTGCAGCAAGTCCGCTGGCAGCGGTCAAGCCTGCAGTTCCTCCTGCGGTCGTGCCAGCCCAGGCTGTGCCTGCTTCTGACCTGCCCGCACGTTCCAGCCGTCCCTCCGCCCGGCTGGCCCAGATCACTGTGCCGTCCATGCCGCAAGCCGTGGCGTCGACGGCTGCCAAAGCGAGTTTTTTGCCTCAAATGACCACCACCGTTGTGCCGATAGCAGCTGCCCCCTCCAAAAAAGACCCCAAGTTGGCCAACAACTGGAAAAACAAGCCGGTTGAGAAACTCACCGACGCCGAAGTCCTGGCCATGCCCGACAGCGAGTACATGAACGATGTGCAAATGGCTTTTTTCCGTCTCAAGCTGGTTCAGCTCAAGCAGGGCATCCTGAACAACGCCGGGGAAACCACAGAGCACCTTCGCGAAGACACCGTGGTGGTGCCCGACCCTGCTGACCGCGCCACCATCGAGGAAGAACACGCCCTGGAGCTGCGCACCCGTGACCGTGAGCGTAAGCTGCTCAAGAAGATCGAGCAGTCCATCGCCCGCATTGATGCTGGTGACTATGGCTACTGCGATGAGACCGGCGAGCCAATCGGCGTGGGCCGCCTGCTGGCCCGTCCGACAGCCACACTGTCCCTGGAGGCCCAACAGCGACGTGAACTCAAGCAAAAGATGTTTGGCGATTGAGCCATCTGACGCTTCCATTTTTCCAAGGCCCCTGCTTCAGGGGCCTTTTTCTTGGCAATGTTGTCTCATTGATCGCAATTTTTTCAATTTAAATCTCCTTCACACGTTACTTTCAGTCGCCTCTCTAAGTACCTAATTTGCAAGGGAAAATCTCCTTATAATTTCTCTCAAATTTGCTCTAAGCCTTTGATTTCATTGAAAAAAATCTGATTCGACCCCTTGTAGGCAATGGATTTCCTGCTACAGTGCAAAAAAGTGCAATTAAGTGGGGGAAAGTGCCTTCACTTTGCGTTTCCTACTGGAAGAGGTTGTGGCAGTGTTTCAAGGGGCTTCATCGCTGAGTCTGGATGCCAAGGGGCGGCTTTCTGTGCCGACCCGGCACCGTGACGTCTTGAGCGCGATGGCCCAGGGGCAATTGACCATCACCAAGCACCCGCACGGCTGCCTGATGGTGTTTCCCCGTCCGGAGTGGGAGAGATTTCGCGAGCGCATTGCCCAGCTGCCGATGTCGGCGCAGTGGTGGAAGCGGATCTTTCTGGGTAATGCCATGGACGTGGAGATGGATGGCACCGGTCGTGTGCTGATCTCGCCCGAACTGCGCCAGGCTGCCGGCATCTCCAAAGACACCATGCTGCTGGGCATGGGCAACCACTTCGAGCTCTGGGATAAGGCCACCTACGATGCGCAGGAGGCCGAAGCCATGCAGGGCGAGATGCCCGACGTGTTCAAGGACTTTTCCTTCTGATGCGCATGGCTGGCACGTCTCTTGTTCACACCACCGTGCTCCTGAACGAGGCCGTCGACGCCTTGCTGGGTTCGGCTGCCGGTGTGGACGGCACTTACGTGGATGGCACCTTCGGGCGAGGAGGACATTCCGGCCTGATCCTCTCGCGGCTGTCAGACAAGGGGAGCCTGCTGGCTTTTGACAAAGATCTGGAAGCGATTATCGAGGCCGGTCGGATCCAGGATGCACGTTTTTCGATCCGGCATGAAGGCTTTTCGCATGTGGCGGACCTGCCGGGCTGCAGTGTCGACGGGGTCCTGCTGGACCTCGGGGTCAGTTCCCCTCAGATCGACAGCCCCGAGAGGGGTTTTTCTTTTCGTTTCGATGGTCCGCTGGACATGCGCATGGACACCACGCGCGGCGAAAGCGTGGCCGAGTGGCTGGCGACCGCAACGGTCGATCAAATCACGGAGGTGGTGCGTGACTATGGCGAAGAACGGTTTGCTTTTCAGATTGCAAAGGCGCTTGTGGCTCGCCGACAGGAGCGGGGCCCAGTTTCAACCACCGCTGAGCTGGCCCAGCTCGTGGCTGACACGGTCAAAACCCGCGAGCCGGGCCAGAACCCTGCAACGCGGACATTTCAGGCTCTTCGGATTTTCATCAACGCCGAGCTTGAAGAGCTCGAACAGGCGCTGAGTGCCAGCCTGCGCGTTCTGGGCGCAGGGGGGCGCCTGGTGGTGATCAGCTTCCATTCGCTGGAAGACCGCATCGTCAAGCAGTTCATTGCCAAGCATTCCAAAGAAGTGGTGGACCGCCGCGTGCCGTTTGCCCAGCCCAAACCCATGCACCTGCGGGCGCTGGAGCGTGTCAAGCCCAGCGAGGCCGAGGTGCAGGCCAATGCGCGCGCGCGCAGCGCCATCATGCGCGTGGCCGAGCGCACCGAGGTGCCGGCATGACCCGCCTGAGCGTGTTGCTCTTGCTGGCGGTGGTGGCCAGTGCGCTGGCATTGGTGCATTCGCACTATGAATCGCGTCGCCTGTTCATGGCTTTGGAGGCCGAAGGCAAGGAAACCGCGCGGCTGGACATCGAGCATGACCGCCTGCAGGTGGAGCGCCGTGCGCAGGCCACGCCGCTGCGGGTTGAGCAGATTGCCCGCCAGCAACTGCAAATGCGCATGGTCAGTCCGGCCATCACCCAGTACATCAACCTGCCCCAGGGATCGGGCGGTGCGCAGGTGCGTCCATGAGTCGCAGCGTCCAACTGGGCTCCAGCCCTCTTCTGGCCAGCAAGACACCGGTCTGGCGCAGCAAGTTGATCATGGGAGCCATCGCGCTGGGCTTCATGGGCCTGATCGGGCGTGCGGCTTACGTGCAGGTCATTGCAAACGACTTTTTCATCAAGGAAGGCACCAAGCGCTTTGCCCGCACGCTGGTGCTGCCGGCTAACCGCGGTCGCATTCTTGACCGCAATGGCCTGCTGCTGGCCTCCAGTGTGCCGGCGCCCAGCATCTGGGCCAACCCCGAAGACCTGGAGCGCGATCCGTCCAAATTGCGTCAGCTGGCCAAGTTGCTGGAGATGAATCCGGTCGAACTCGACAAGAAGCTGGAAAACGAAGACAAGACCTTTGTTTGGCTGCGCCGTCAGCTGGACGAGGCCACGGTCAAGGAAATCCTGGCGCTCGACATCAGGGGTATCTACAGCATCAAGGAATACAAGCGCCTTTATCCAGAAGGTGAAGCGGCAGCACACATCGTCGGTTTCACCAATGTGGAAGACCAGGGGCAAGAGGGTGTCGAGTTGGTCTTTCAAAAGCAGCTTGCGGGCACTGCTGGGTCGCGCCGCGTCATCAAGGACCGCCTGGGTCGTGTGGTCGAGGCGGTGGGTGACGCTGTGCCACCCGAGGATGGGCAAGACATTCAGCTGTCCATCGACAGCAAGGTACAGTTTTTTGCCTACCAGAAGCTGCGCGATGCCGTGCAGGAAAACAAAGCCAAGGCTGGCAGCGTGGTGGTGCTCGATGCGCAGTCGGGCGAGGTGCTGGCATTGGCCAACTACCCCAGCTACTCGCCCAACAAACGCGTCAACCTCAGCGGAGAGCAATTGCGCAACCGCGCATTGACCGACACCTTTGAGCCGGGCTCGACCATGAAACCGTTTGCGGTTGCTTTGGCACTCGAAAAAGGACTCGTCAAACCCGAAACACCTGTTCAAACTGCGCCCGGGCGTATCACCATTACCGGTTCGACCATCACCGATGCGCACCCGCACGGGGTGTTGTCGGTCAATGAGGTCATCCAGAAATCGAGCAATGTGGGCACCGTCAAGCTGGCCATGCAAATGGAGCCACGCGAGATGTGGGAGATGTTCAGTGCGGTTGGGTTTGGCCAAAAGCCCCAAGTGCCTTTCCCAGGTGTGGTCAGTGGTCGCCTGCGTCCCTATAAAACCTGGCGCCCCATCGAGCAAGCTACCATGAGCTATGGCTATGGCCTGTCGGGCAGTCTGTTCCAGGTAGCGCGTGCCTACACCGTATTTGCGCGCGATGGTGAAATTGTTCCTGCTACCTTGCTCAAGGCTGAGCAACGGGTGCAAGGTGTGCGAGTGTTCAGTGCCGACAATGCCCGTGCCATGCGAAAAATGCTCAACATGGCCGCAGGCCCCGGTGGCACGGCGCCCAAGGCGCAGACCGTGGGGTACTCGGTAGGCGGGAAAACCGGCACCGCGCACAAGCAAGAAGGCAAAGGCTATGCCGGGAAAAAATACCGCGGTTTTTTTGTAGGCATGGCCCCCATCGAGCAGCCTCGCGTGATTGTGGCTGTGATGATCGATGAGCCCAGCAACGGGCAGTACTATGGTGGCCTGGTGGCAGCTCCAGTGTTCAGCTCCACGGTGCAACAGACCTTGCGCTTGCTGGGCATTCAGCCCGACCTGTCGGTCAAGCCGCAGGTGGTGACCCAGCTGGTGGAGGAGTCGTTCTGATGGTCGAACTCCAGACCCCAGGGCAAGCCGCGCAGTGGTTGCGCCAGCACGTCACCGGCGAGCTGCACACCGACAGCCGCCAGGTGCAGCCCGGCGACGGTTTCATCGCCTGGCCCGGAGCGGCGACCGATGGCCGCCAGTACATGGCCCGTGCTTTTGAGCAAGGTGCCAGCGTTTGCCTGATGCAGCATGAGGGCAGTGCGCCCTGGCAGGGTCTGCAGCCCGCCGACCGCGTGGCCGCATTGCCGCAACTGCGCCAGCGTACCGGTTGGCTGGCCGATGCCTATTACGAACAACCGACGCTGCACCTGGATGTGCTGGCGGTGACCGGCACCAACGGCAAAACCTCGATCGCCTGCTGGCTGGCACAGGCGTTGGCGCATCCGGCCATTGGCCAGCGTTGCGGTGTGGTGGGCACGCTGGGCGTGGGCTTGTGGCCAGACCTGCGCTACACCGGCATGACCACCCCCGACCCGGTGCTGCTGCAGCGCAGTTTCCGCCAGATGCTGGCGGCAGGTGCTGCGCTGTGTGCCATCGAAGCCTCGTCGATTGGCATTGCCGAGCATCGACTGGACGGCACCCGCATCCGCACCGCGGTGTTCACCAACTTCACGCAGGACCACCTGGACTACCACGGCTCCATGCGGGCCTATTGGGCCGCCAAGCACCAGCTGTTTGCCTGGGACGGTTTGCAATCGGCGGTGGTCAACATCGACGATCCCCAGGGGGCCGCACTGGCTGCCGAGCTGGCGGGCACCGATCTGGACCTGTGGACCTGCTCGCGCCAACAGGATGCGCGCCTGCGTGCCTGGCCCTTGCCCGGCCGCGAAGGCCTGAGCTTTGAGCTGCGCGAGGGCGATGTGCTGTGCCGCATCGACACCACGCTGACAGGCGACTACAACATCGATAACCTACTGGGCGTGATTGGCGCCCTGCGCGCCCAGGGCCTGTCGCTGGCGCAGATTGCCCAGGCTTGTTCTGGGCTGCAGGCGGTGCCGGGCCGCATGCAGCGCGTGCTGCCTGCTGCTGGCGCCGTCGCTTTGCCCTTGGCTGTGGTGGACTACGCCCACACGCCCGATGCACTCACGCAAGCCCTGCTGGCCCTCAAGCCACTGGCGCGCGAGCGCGGCGGACGCCTGTGGTGTGTGTTTGGCTGTGGCGGCAACCGGGACCCGCACAAGCGTCCGCTCATGGCCGCTGCCGCCGAGGCGCAGGCTGACCGGCTGGTGTTGACCAGCGACAACCCCCGCTTCGAGGCGGCGGCCGACATCCTGGCGCAAATGCAGTCGGGCCTGCAGTGGGCACCCGCAGCCGCCGTCATCGAAGACCGGGCGGTGGCCATTGCCACAGCTGTGCGCGAGGCCGCTGCCAACGATGTGGTGCTGGTGGCGGGCAAAGGCCACGAAACCACGCAAGAGATTGCGGGCGTGCTCCATCCTTTCTCGGATGTGGCGCAGTTGCAGCAGGCGCTCGCAGCGCGCGGTGCACAGGTGCAGGCATGAGCGCTGTGTCCATGCACCTGCCTCTGGCCCAAGCCGCAACCTGGCTGTCGGGTGTGCGTGCCGAGCGCACCGAAGGTGTGACGGTGGCGCGTGTTCACACCGACACCCGCACCCTGCAGGCGGGTGACCTCTTTGTGGCCCTGCGTGGCGAGCGTTTTGATGCCAACGCCTTCATCGCCCAAGCCGCTGCCCAAGGCGCCACTGCCGTGTTGTGCGAGGCCGGTGGCCAAGCCGCCGCGCGTGCCGCTGGACTGGCGACGCTGGTGGTGCCTGACAGTCGCGTCGCGCTGGGCGAGTTGGCCGCAGCCTGGCGCGCGCAGTTCAAACTGCCGCTGATCGCCGTGACTGGCAGCAACGGCAAGACCACTGTCACGCAGATGGTGGCCAGCATCCTGCGTGCTCACGCCGGTGATGCCGCACACGCCACCGCCGGCAACCTCAACAACGATATTGGTGTGCCGCTCACGCTGCTGGCACTGCGAGCGCACCACCGCATCAGCGTGGTGGAGCTGGGCATGAACCATCCCGGCGAGATCGCCTACCTGGCTCGCCTGGCCCAACCCAGCGTGGCCTTGGTCAATAACGCCCAGCGCGAGCACCAGGAATTCATGCACACCGTGCAGGCCGTGGCCGAAGAAAACGGCGCCGTGCTGCAAGCCCTGCCTGAAGAAGGCGTGGCCGTGTACCCGCTGGACGACGAATACACCGGTCTGTGGGACACCCTGGCCGCCCCGTGCCAGAGCTGCCGCTTTGCCTTGACCCATGGCGATGTGTCCGCTGCCGCTGTGCTTTGGCACGCAGGCGCCTGGCAGTTCACCCTCAAAACACCACAAGGCACAGCGCCCGTGACGCTGCGCATTGCCGGGCGGCACAACGTTAAAAACGCCTTGGCTGCTGCCGCTTGCGCCTTGTCGACCGGTGTGCCGCTTGTCGCTGTGGCGCAGGGTCTGATGGCGTTCGAACCGGTCAAGGGACGTTCACGCGCCTTGAGCTTGCCCGGTGGCATCTCGCTGGTGGACGACACCTACAACGCCAACCCTGACTCGGTGCGCGCCGCCATCGACGTGCTGGCCGAGCTGCCTGGTCCGCGCTTGCTGGTGCTGGGCGACATGGGCGAGGTGGGTGACCAGGGGCCGCAATTCCATGCCGAGGCTGGTGCTTACGCGGCAGAGCGTGGAATCGATACCGTGTTCACGCTGGGTGAACTCAGCCTGCACGCGCACCGCGCCTTTGGCGCACAGCGTGGTCAGCACTTTGCCGACATGGCTGCCCTGCAGGCAGCGGTGTGCGCTGTCTGGCGCAGCGTTTCCAGCATTTTGGTCAAGGGTTCGCGCTTCATGAAGATGGAGCGTGTGGTCGAGGCCTTGCAAGAACAAGATATTCAGAATCAAAAAGGGGAGGCCCATGCTGCTTAGCCTGGCCCAATGGCTGCAAACGATGTTCCCGGATTGGGGCTTTTTGCGGGTATTCCAGTACATCACCTTTCGCGCCGTGATGGCGGCGATGACTTCGCTGCTGATCGGCCTGGCCGCCGGTCCCTGGGTGATCCGCCGCCTGGCAGCGCTCAAGATTGGTCAGCCGGTGCGCGAATACGCGATGCAGACGCACCTGGTCAAAAGCGGTACACCCACCATGGGCGGTGTGCTGATCCTGATTGCCATTGCCCTGTCCACGCTGCTGTGGTTTGACCTGTCCAACCGCTTTGTCTGGATTGTGCTGATCGTCACGCTGGGTTTTGGCGCCATCGGCTGGGCCGATGACTGGCGCAAGGTGGTGCACAAAGACCCCGAGGGCATGCCCTCGCGCGAGAAGTATTTCTGGCAATCGCTGATCGGCCTGCTGGCCGCTCTGTACCTGGTGTTCAGCATTTCCGAGAGCAACAACCTCAAGGTGGTGCAGTTGTTTGGCAACTGGGTCATGTCGGGCTTTGACGTGAACCTGCCGCCCAAGGCCGGACTGCAACTGCCCTTCATCAAGGAAGTGAGCTACCCGCTGGGGGTGTTTGGTTTTGTCATCATGACCTACCTGGTCATCGTGGGGTCAAGCAATGCGGTCAACCTCACCGATGGCCTGGACGGCCTGGCCATCATGCCGGTGGTGATGGTGGGCTCGGCGTTGGGCGTGTTTGCTTACGTCACGGGCAGCTCTGTTTATTCCAAATACCTGTTCTTTCCCTATATCCCGGGTTCGGGAGAGTTGATGATCTTTTGCGCAGCCATGGCCGGGGCCGGTCTGGCATTCCTGTGGTTCAACACCCACCCGGCGCAGGTTTTCATGGGCGATGTGGGTGCGCTGGCGCTGGGCGGTGCGTTGGGCACGATTGCCGTCATCGTGCGTCAGGAAATCGTGCTGGCCATCATGGGCGGCATCTTTGTGGTCGAAGCGCTGTCCGTCATGCTGCAGGTGACGTATTTCAAATACACCAAGAAGAAATACGGCGAGGGTCGCCGCATCCTGAAGATGGCGCCCTTGCACCACCACTTTGAAAAGAGCGGCTGGAAGGAAACGCAGGTGGTGGTGCGTTTCTGGATCATCACCATGCTGCTGTGTCTGGTGGGCTTGTCCACCCTGAAGCTGAGGTAAACGATGCAGCAGCTTCAAGGCCTTCACGTCCTCATCCTGGGTCTCGGCGCGTCCGGCCTGGCCATGGCGCGCTGGTGCGCCCGCCACGGCGCGGTGGTGACCGTGGCCGATACGCGTGAAGCGCCGCCGCAGTTGTCTACTTTGCAGGCCGAGTGCTCGGGGGTGCGTTTTGTGAGCGGTGCATTTACCGCCAGCCTGGTCGAAGGCAGCCCCATCCGTGCGGTGTTCCGCAGCCCGGGACTGGCGCCGGACATGGTGGCTCCGGTGGTCGATGCCGCACGCGCTGCTGGCCTGTGGCAGGGTGGCGAGCTGAGCCTGTTTGGCGCAGGCTTGCAGGATTTACAGAGCCGCTTTGGCTACACCCCCCAGATCCTGGCGATCACGGGCACCAATGGCAAGACCACGGTGACGTCGTTGACCGGCCAGCTGGTGGCCCGTGCCGGCAAGACCGTCAAAGTCGCGGGCAACATCGGCCCCACGCTGCTCGACACCTTGAGCGACGCGATGGCGCAAGCCGAAGGTGATGCCCAGGCGCTGGAACAACAAGAACGTGAAGCCGAAGAGGCTCAAGTGGCCGAAGCTGTGCGCTTGGCCGAAGAAGCCGCGCAGGCCGAGGCGGCTGCACAGCTTGCTGCGAAAGCGAAAGCAGAAGAACAAGCGCAAGCGGTTGCAGAGGACTCTGAAACTGCTGAAGCTCAGGACGCCGAGGGCAGCGAAGCAGCCAGCGAAGCCACGGTCGCCGCCGAAGAGGAGGACGCTGCACCCTTGGTCGTGCAGGCCCCCGTCCGCTTGTCGGCCATGGCCCGTGTGCTGCCCCAGGTCTGGGTGCTCGAACTCTCCAGCTTCCAGCTCGACAGCAGCGAGGGTTTTGAGCCCACGGCAGCCACCGTACTCAACGTCACGCAGGACCACCTGGACTGGCACGGCACGATGAAAGCCTATGCCGACGCCAAGGGCCACATCTTTGGTCAAAAAGCGCTGATGGTGCTCAACCGCGACGACGCCGTGGTGATGGGCATGTTGCCCGCGCCGATCCGCGTGAAGCTGCAAAAACCGGTGTTGCGCGCCCACACGACGTTTGGTGGCGACATGCCGCAGCGCCCGGGCGACTGGGGCATCGAGACCGTCAATGGCATGACCTGGTTGGTGCGCGCCCTGGAGGCCGACGAAACCCGCAAGCGCCGCAAAGACGAAGAGCAGGAGCTGCATATCCAGCGCCTGATGCCAGCGGACGCCTTGCGCATCCGAGGGCGCCACAACGCTGTCAACGCGCTGGCGGCCTTGTCTTTGGCCAGCAGCGCTGGCTGTGCTCTGGCCCCCATGCTGTATGGCCTGCGTGAATACCGGGGTGAGCCGCACCGGGTTGAGCCGGTCGCCATCGTGAACGACATAGAGTACTTTGACGACAGCAAAGGCACCAATGTGGGCGCCACCGTGGCGGCCCTGCAAGGACTGGGCGCTGAGCGCCGCATCGTGGTGATTCTGGGCGGCGATGGCAAAGGGCAGGATTTCTCGCCTTTGCAGGCACCCGTGGCCCAGCATGTGCGCGCGGCGGTGCTGATCGGGCGCGATGCCCCTCTGATCCGCGACACGCTGCAAGACACGGGGGTGCCGCTGCACGACGCCGCCGACCTGGGGGCTGCCGTGCAGGCCTGTGCGCAACTGGCACAGCCCGGCGACGCGGTCTTGCTCTCTCCGGCCTGTGCCAGTCTGGACATGTTCTCCAACTACGAGCATCGGGCCAACGTTTTCCGTCAAGCGGTGGCAGAACTGGCCGACGCCGCAGGCGTCAGCATGGAGGGCGCCCTGTGAGCGAAGCCCTCGGTTTCATGCAAGGTCTGCGCGATCATCTGAGTGGTCTGCTGGGGCGCGGTGGTGCGTCCAATGCCGCGCCGCATGGTTTGCCCGTCAACCTGGGCGGCTATGAATTTGCGAAAACCAGTCCTGGGGCTGCTGCGCGTTTGCATGGGGTGGACCAGGCCCTGATCTGGGTGGTGGTGGCTTTGCTGATGTGGGGCATGGTCATGGTGTATTCAGCATCGATTGCCTTGCCCGACAACCCGCGCTTTGCGCGTTATGCACAAACACATTTTCTGACGCGCCACATCATCTCGATTGCGTTGGGTGGTGTGGTAGCGCTGGTGGCATTCCAGATTCCGATGCAGACCTGGGAGCGCTGGGCACGGCCCATGTTTGTGTTGGCCCTGGTGCTGCTGTTGATGGTGTTGATTCCCTTTATTGGCAAAGGCGTCAATGGTGCGCGCCGCTGGATTTCCTTGGGTGTCATGAACTTCCAGCCTTCCGAGCTGGCCAAGCTGGCCACCATCATCTATGCCGCCGACTACATGGTACGCAAGATGGATGTGAAAGAACGCTTTTTCAAGGCAGTCTTGCCCATGGGGGCTGCGGTGGCTGTGGCGGGGGTGCTCCTGCTGGCCGAGCCTGACATGGGTGCCTTCATGGTGATCGCCATCATCGCCATGGGTATTCTTTTTCTGGGGGGCGTGAACGCCCGCATGTTCTTCATGATCCTGGGGGTTCTTGTCTTTGCTTTTGTGATGATGATTGCACTCTCGCCCTGGCGGCGCGAGCGCATCTTTGCCTACCTCGACCCCTTCAGCGCCGAACACGCGCTGGGCAAGGGTTACCAGCTCAGCCACTCGCTGATCGCCATCGGGCGTGGCGAGGTCTGGGGTGTCGGTCTGGGGGGGAGCGTCGAAAAACTGCACTGGCTGCCCGAGGCCGACACCGACGTTTTGCTGGCCGTGATCGGTGAAGAGTTCGGTCTGGTGGGCGTCTCGATCGTGATCTGCCTGTTCCTGTGGCTGACGCGGCGCATTTTGGGCATTGGCCGTCAGGCCATCCAGCTCGACAACGTGTTCGCCGGTCTGGTGGCGCAGGGCGTTGGCATCTGGGTGGGTTTTCAGGCTTTCATCAACATGGGCGTGAATCTGGGCGCCTTGCCCACCAAGGGCCTGACGTTGCCGCTGATGAGCTACGGCGGCTCGGCCATCATGATGAACTTGGTGGCCATCGCGGTGGTGCTGCGCATCGACTCCGAAAACAAGCACCTCATGCGTGGAGGTCGGGCATGAGCCAGCAAAAATGCGCCTTGATCATGGCCGGTGGCACGGGAGGTCACATCTTCCCGGGTCTGGCCGTGGCCGAAGCACTGCGCACTCAGGGCTGGCGTGTGCACTGGCTGGGCGCCCCGGCCAGCATGGAAGAGCAGCTGGTGGTGCCGCGTGGTTTCGCCTTCGAGGCGGTGCAGTTTGCTGGCGTGCGTGGCAAAGGCCTCAAGACATTGGCCCTGCTGCCACTCAAACTGCTGCGTGCCTTTTGGCAAAGCCTGCAAGTGGTGCGCCGTGTGCGCCCCGATGTGGTGGTGGGTCTGGGCGGCTACATCACTTTTCCGGGTGGCATGATGGCCAGTCTGTTGGGCAAGCCGCTGGTGTTGCACGAGCAAAATTCGGTCGCTGGCCTGGCCAACAAGGTGTTGGCCCGCGTGGCCGAACGGGTGTTCACCGCTTTCCCCCATGTGCTGCACGGCGCGGCTTTTGTGGGCAATCCGCTGCGCAGTGCCTTCACGCAACAGGCCGCCCCGGCGGAGCGCTTTGCCGGTCGCAATGGCCCGCTGCAATTGCTGGTGGTGGGGGGAAGCCTGGGTGCCAAGGTGCTGAACGACACCGTGCCGCAAGCCCTGGCCCTGATCCCCGTGGACCAGCGCCCGCAGGTGGTTCACCAAAGTGGGGCCAAACAGATTGACGCTCTGCGCGCGGCCTATGCAGCCGCAGGTGTGCAGGCCACGCTCACGCCCTTCATCGACGACACGGCCAGCGCTTTTGCGCAAGCCGATCTGGTGATCGGTCGCGCCGGTGCGAGCACCGTGACCGAGATCGCGGCCGTGGGCGTGGCGGCCGTGTTTGTGCCTTTCCCATTTGCGGTGGACGACCACCAGACCACCAATGCCCGCTTTTTGGTGGAGCAGGGCGGTGCCTGGCTGTTGCCACAGACCGAGCTGACGGCCCAGGGCCTGGCCCAGCGCCTGCAGACACTGGACAGGGGCACCTTGCTGCGCACCGCGCAAAACGCATACCAACAACGAAAAACAAATGCCACACGGGAGGTCGTGATGGCATGTGAGGAACTGGCCGCATGAAACACGCCATCCGCAACATCCACTTCATCGGCATTGGCGGCTCGGGCATGAGCGGCATCGCCGAGGTGCTGCTGAATCTGGGCTACCGCGTCTCGGGCTCTGATCTGGCCGACAGCGCCACGCTGCGCCGCCTGGCCAGTCTGGGCATTGCCACCCATGTGGGCCACGAAGCCAGCAATGTGAAAGACGCCGATGCTGTGGTCACCTCCACAGCCGTCAAGGCCGACAACCCCGAGGTGCTTGCTGCGCGCGAGCGCCACATTCCCATCGTGCCGCGCGCCGTGATGCTGGCCGAACTCATGCGCCTCAAGCAAGGTGTGGCGATTGCCGGTACACACGGCAAAACCACCACCACCAGCCTGGTGGCCAGCGTGCTGGCCGAAGCTGGGCTGGACCCGACCTTTGTGATTGGCGGGCGTCTGAACAGCGCGGGGGCCAATGCCAAGCTGGGCACGGGCGACTACATCGTGGTGGAGGCCGACGAGTCGGATGCCTCTTTCCTGAACTTGTTGCCAGTGATGGCGGTGGTGACCAACATCGACGCCGACCACATGGAAACCTACGGGCATGATTTCGGCCGCCTCAAATCGGCTTTTGTGGATTTCCTGCACCGCATGCCGTTTTACGGCACAGCCATCGTGTGCAGTGACGACGCTGGCGTGCAATCCATCGCAGGCGAGATCGCACGCCCGGTGACCACCTATGGCCTGCACGAAGGCGCCCAGGTGCGCGCCGTGAACGTGCGTGCCGAGAACGGGCAGATGCATTTCACTGTGCAACGGCGCAACGGCATCACGCTGCCCGATTTGCAGGTGGTGCTGAACCTGGCGGGCGAACACAATGTGCGCAATGCCCTGGCGGCCATTGCTGTGGCGGTCGAGCTCAATGTGGCCGACGACGCTTTGCTGCGCGCGCTGGCCAACTTCAAAGGCGTGGGCCGCCGCTTCCAGCGCTACGGCGATGTGAAAACCCTGGACGGTCAGGGTCGCTTCACCGTCATCGACGACTACGGCCATCACCCGGTCGAGATGGCGGCCACCCTGGCGGCTGCGCGGGGCGCTTTTCCAGGGCGTCGCCTGGTGTTGGCTTTCCAGCCGCACCGCTACAGCCGCACACGCGATTGCTTTGAAGACTTTGTGAAAGTCATTGGCCAGGGCTGCGACACCGTGCTGCTGGCCGAAGTCTATGCCGCTGGGGAAGCCCCCATCGTGGCGGCCGATGGCCGTTCGCTGGCGCGCGCGCTGCGCGTGGCCGGCAAGGTCGAGCCAGTGTTTGTGGATGCGATTGCCGAGATGCCGCAAGCCGTGCTGAACAACGCCCGCGACGGCGATGTGCTGATCTGCATGGGCGCCGGTTCGATTGGCGCGGTGCCAGCCAAGGTGGTCGAGCTGGGAGGTGCCGCATGAGCATGGGGAAAGTCGCAGTGCTGATGGGCGGGCAGTCTGCCGAGCGCGAAGTCTCGCTCATGTCGGGGTCGGGTGTGCTCAAGGCCCTGCAGTCCAGCGGCGTCGATGCCCACGCATTTGACCCTGCCGAGCGCGAATTGGGCGAGCTCCAGCGCGATGGCTTTGACCGTTGCTTCATCGCGCTGCACGGCCGCTATGGCGAAGACGGCTGCGTGCAGGGTGCGCTCGAATTGCTGGGCATTCCCTACACCGGTTCGGGCGTGATGGCGTCCAGCATCGCCATGGACAAAACCATGACCAAGCGCGTCTGGTTGGCCGAAGGCCTGCCCACGCCACGCTATGTGCTGGTGCGTCGGGATGAATTGGCCACGGTGGATGTGGCCGCGCTGGTGCAGGCACTGGGGCTGCCCCTGATCGTCAAGCCGGCACGCGAAGGCTCGTCGATTGGCGTGACCAAAGTGACCGAGGCGGCCCAAGTGGCTCAGGCCTTGCGCGATGCGGCTGCGTGCGATGCCGACATTCTGTGTGAGCAGTGCATTGTGGGCGATGAAGTGACTTGTCCGGTGCTGGGCGACGGCGACGGCGCCCGCGCTCTGCCGGTGATCCGCATCGTGGCGCCCGAGGGCAACTACGACTACCAGAACAAATACTTCACCGACGACACGCAGTACCTCGTGCCCTGCGGATTGCCAGCAGGCGAAGAGGCCGCCATCCAGGCGCTGGTGCTCAAGGCCTACCAGGTGCTGGGCTGCCGGGGTTGGGGGCGTCTGGATGTGATGATCGATGCCGCCACGCGCCAGCCTTATTTGCTGGAGATCAACACCTCGCCTGGTATGACCGGGCATTCGCTGGTACCCATGTCGGCGCGTGCCGATGGCATGTCTTACGAGCAGCTGTGCCTGCACCTGCTGCAGGGCGCAGCGCTGGACCACCCGCAGGAGGCGTGCGGATGAGACTTGCTGCACCTTTGCCCGTGGACATTCGGCTCATGAACACGGTCACCGGCTTCATGCTGGTGCTGGCCGTGCTCGCGTGTCTGGGTGCGGGGGCATGGTGGGTGCTGCGCCATCCGGCGTTTGCGTTGCAGCGCATTGCGGTGGAGGGCGAAGTCACGCGCAACAACGCGCTGACGCTCAAGACCAATGTGATTCCGAAACTGCAGGGCAATTTTTTCACGCTCGAACTGGACCAGGCACGCCAGGTGTTCGAGTCGGTGCCCTGGGTGCGCTCGGCGGTCATCCACCGCGAATTTCCCAACCGCCTGCGCGTGCACCTGCAAGAACAACAACCGCAAGCCCTGTGGGGCGACGAGGGTGGCAGCACCCTGCTCAACCAGCAAGGGCAGGTGTTTGAAGCCAATCTGGGTGAGGTGGAAGCCGATGCCTTGCCGCGCCTGAAAGGGCCGGCAGACCAGTCGCAGCAGGTGTTGGCCATGTTCCAGACACTGCGCCCGGTACTGGAGGCCGCCAACATGGACATCGATGCGCTGGAACTCTCGCCGCGAGGCAGCTGGAAGCTCATCACCGCGCAAGGCGCCACGCTGGAGCTGGGCCGGGGAACGGCGTCAGAGCTGGTGGCACGTTTGCAGGAATTTTTGCGCACCTTGCCACAGATTACCTCGCGTTATGGCCGCTCGCCACGTTCGCTGGCGGCGGCAGACCTGCGCCACAAGGACGGTTATGCCTTGCGCCTGCAGGGTGTGACGACAACGGAGGGTGATCCGCGCAAGAAGCCTTGAGCGGTGGCCAAGACATCAGGAAACGGAAGAACGACATGGCAAAAGAGTACAAAGATTTGGTGGTGGGACTGGACATTGGCACCTCCAAAGTGATGGCGGTGGTGGCCGAAGTCCTGCCCGACGGTGAACTCAAGATCGCCGGCCTGGGCATTGCCCCGGGCAATGGCCTCAAGCGTGGCGTGGTGGTCAACATCGACGCCACGGTGCAAAGCATTCAGCAGGCCCTCAAAGAAGCCGAGCTGATGGCCGATTGCAAGATCACCCGTGTCAACACCGGCATCACCGGCAGCCACATCCGTGGCCTGAATTCCAGTGGCATGGTCGCCATCAAGGACAAGGAAGTGTCCCCGGCCGACGTGGCCCGCGTGATGGAAACCGCACGCGCCATCAACATTTCGACCGACCAGCGTCTGCTGCTGGTGGCACCGCAGGAATTCGTGATCGACGGCCAGGATGTGAAAGAGCCGATCGGCATGAGCGGCATGCGCCTGGAAGCGAAGGTGCACAGCGTGACCGGCGCCCAGAGTGCGGCAGAGAACATCATCAAGTGCGTGCGCCGCTGCGGCCTCGAAGTCGAGCAGCTGCTGCTCAACCCCCAGTCGTCGAGTTTGGCGGTGCTGACCGCAGACGAGCGCGAATTGGGTGTGGCCTGCGTGGACATTGGCGCGGGCACCACCGACGTTGCGATCTTTGCCGGTGGCGCGATTCGCCACACGGCTGTGATTCCGATCGCCGGTGACCTGATCACCAGCGACATCGCGATGGCCCTGCGCACCCCCACCAAGGACGCCGAGGACATCAAGGTGGACTTCGGCGTGGCCAAGCAACTGCTGGCCGACCCCAATGAACAGGTCGAGGTCCCGGGCCTTGGTGACCGCACCCCGCGCATGCTCTCGCGCCAGGCTCTGGCCGGCGTGATCGAGCCGCGCGTCGAAGAAATCTTCTCGCTGGTTCACCAGGTGATCCGCGAGTC
>JACCDU010840777.1_pt1 | contig 20924 bp, 20 predicted proteins | sample 7446081 | NCBI WGS metagenome assembly JACCDU01 (sample SAMN15323447, study PRJNA562643) | freshwater metagenome | isolation source: river surface water | place: USA:Blue River Watershed | collected 2017-08-17
ACCAGCATTACTTTCATAAGGAACCGGCCAAAGTCAGCAGATCCCTTCTCGAAGCTGGTCAGAATGTCACTTGAAGCAAGCTTCTGAGCAAGCTCCCCATACTTGGTTGCCTTGCCTGTCGCAATGACCTTGCCAACCGCCCCACCGCCGGCGACATGTGTTCCTAGGTAAACAAGTTCCGGCGCAGTTTTCTCGACTGCAAAGGATTCACCCGTGAGAACCGATTCATCAACAAGCAGCTGGTTGCTTTCTAACAGCTCAAGATCCGCTGGAATCTGGCTTCCAAGCCGCAGGATAACGATATCTTCGGGAACCAATAGATCGGTTGGAACTTCAACTTCTTGGCCATCTCGATAAACCTTGGCGGTTAGCTTTACACGTTCAGTTAGAGCCAATAGTTCTAAGCCAGCTCTTCGCTCCTGATAGAAACCTAGAAGTGCCGTAGGTATTACGATGCCAAGGATGATTAGAGAGTCAATGACTTGCCCCAGAACCATGGCCAACAATGTCGCCCCTAGAAGCAAGATCATTATCGGATCGGTGAACTGCGAGAGCAGAAGCTTTGCGCTTGAAAAGGACCTGTTTGCTTCTATTTGGTTCTTGCCGTACTGAGCCAGCTTTTCTAGGGCTTCGGAACTGGAAAGCCCTTGAAAGCTGCGCATAACTAAAGACTAACTTTTTAAGCTCATTCAAGCAGCAGAAAAGTCAAGTATTCTAGCAACCGAGCGCTGAATCTATCAGGGAAGTTAGGGAGCGCAATCATGGACAAATTTGTGATTTCCATAGACCAAGGAACCACCAGCTCACGTGCAATTATCTTCAATGAGGCCGGTGAAGATGTAGCCTCGGGCCAGCTTGAACACCAGCAAATAATGACTCAACCGGGCTGGGTAGAGCACGACCCCATGGAAATTTGGAACAACGCAAGGGAAGTGGTTGGACAGGCACTAAGTCGGGCAAATTTAACCAGACACTCGATTGTTGCTATTGGAATCACGAACCAGCGCGAAACAACGGTCGTATGGAACAAGAAGACTGGACTGCCGGTTTATAACGCGATTGTTTGGCAAGACACAAGGACTCAACCAATTGTTGATCGACTTGCCCAGAATGGCGGAATCAATCGGTTCCGGGAAACTACAGGCCTTCCTCTTGCCACTTTCTTCTCGGCAACAAAAATAACTTGGATTTTAGAGAATGTCCCAGGTGCCAAAGAGTCTGCTCAGGCTGGCGATCTTCTTTTCGGGACTATGGATACTTGGCTCTTATGGAATTTCACCGGAGGCACAGAGGGTGGGATTCATAAAACTGACGTCACCAACGCCAGCAGAACTCTCCTAATGGATTTGCGAACACTTCAGTGGGATGTTGCGATTGCAAAAGAGTTTGGAATCCCTCTGAATATGTTGCCTGAAATTGCTCCTTCTTCAGGATTATTTGGGACCGTAAGTGAGAGCAGCCTTCTCCGTGGAGTCCCGATTTCCGGAATTTTAGGAGATCAGCAGGCCGCCACATTTGGTCAAGTTGCTTTTAGCAAAGGCGAATCAAAGAACACCTATGGGACTGGGAACTTTCTAATTTTTAACACGGGTGAAGAAATTGTGCTTTCCAAAAACGGCCTTTTGACTACAGTCGCGTACCAACTTGGTAGCGGAAAGCCTGTCTATGCATTAGAAGGTTCCATTGCGGTCACGGGATCACTTATCCAGTGGTTGAGAGACAACCTGGGCTTCTTCAGCAGCGCGTCAGAAGTAGAGGCTTTAGCTACTTCCGTGCCAGACAATGGTGGAGCTTATTTCGTTCCAGCTTTTAGCGGTCTCTTTGCCCCCCATTGGCGGCCAGACGCTCGAGGCGCTCTGGTAGGACTGACTCGATTCATAAATAAAGGTCACATAGCAAGAGCCGCACTAGAAGCGACCGCCTTTCAAACGCTAGAGGTTCTTGAGGCTTTGAATGCGGATTCAGGCGTTCCACTAACCGAGTTGAAGGTCGATGGAGGTATGACGAAGAACGATACTCTCATGCAATTCCAAGCCGACATACTGGGCGTGCCTGTAATTAGTCCCGTGGTGACAGAGACCACAGCCCTTGGAGCCTCCTATGCTGCAGGGCTAGCCGTCGGTTACTGGGAGAGTTTGGATCAACTTCGAAGCCGCTGGCGCGAAGGAAAGAGATGGCTACCCAAGATGGAAGACTCTGACCGTAAGAAACGAGTTGCCCTTTGGAGAAAGGCTGTTACTCGAACTTTGGATTGGGCGGATTAGAAAACTTAGTTTCTATCCTCTGGATCGACTCCGGTTCGGTAATTTCTATTTAGGCTACTAATTTCTAGCATCTGGGCTTCGCTGAGCTCAAAATCAAAGACGTTGAGATTCTCGATAATTCGATCCCTTGAGGTCGATTTCGGGATTACAGCTGTGCCCCTTTGGATGTGCCAACGCAAAACAATTTGAGAATTCGATTTTCCATGTTCGCCAGCAATCTTCGAAATCAATGGATTATCAAGAACCTGCCCTCGAGCAAGTGGTGACCATGCTTGGGTGAGAATCGAATGCTGGGTGTTGTAGGCGATGACTTGGTCCTGAGTCAGAAACGGGTGAACCTCGATTTGATTCATTACGGGCGGGTGCTCAGCCATCTTCATAACTTCATCGATGTGATGCGGGTGAAAGTTACAAACTCCGATGGACTTTACGAGTCCTTCGTTCTTCAGTCGCTCCATGGCTTTCCATGATTCGACGTAGAGCAAACCCCTTTTGGGTGCCGGCCAGTGAATTAGATAAATGTCCAGATAGCTAAGACCCAGCAGTCCCAGGCTTTTGTCAAACGCCCGAAGCGTTTGGTCGTAGCCAAGGTCATCCATCCAAAACTTAGTTGAAACAATCACCTCTTCCCGCGGAACGCCTGAATTCGCAATTCCTTCGCCGACGCCCTCTTCGTTTTGGTACATCGAGGCAGTGTCAATCAAGCGATAGCCAATTTGAAGAGCCTGGGTGACCAGTGGGCCTGTTGTGGCATTGTCTACCTTGTATACGCCTAAGCCAACAATGGGAATCGAGTTTCCATCGGAAAGCTTGACCATCGGTGATCTAAAGTTTGGATTCAAGCCTTATCTCCCATTAAGAAAAGTGTTGGCTGGCCGCTTGAGCGACCAGCCAACAACTCTTTTACCTTATAACCGGATGTTTAGTTTCCGGCCCAGCGCTTAACTAGCTCGTCGTAGTTAACGGTTTCGCCGGCAGGCTTCTCGTTTGCGAGTTTCGCAACCGGTGCGCCTGGTTGATCAATCCAGTACTGCTCATCCTGCTCTGGATTCAGCTTCACAGCACATGGTGCGTCAGGGTTGGATGCCTCAAGACGAGCCATTACTTCGTCTTGTGCGGCGGCCAATTCATCCATCGCCTGCTGGGCGGTGAACTCTCCTGATGCGGCCTTGCTGATCGACTGCCACCATAGGTTAGAGATGGATGGGTAGTCAGGAACGTTGGTACCGGTCGGTGACCATGCAACACGGTCTGGTGAGCGGTAGAACTCGATTAGACCACCGTACTTAATTGCATTCTCTGTGAAGTATGGGTGGTCAAGAGTCGACTGACGGATGAACGTAGTTCCAGCAATTGACTTAGCAACGTCAACTGTCTTGGAAGTTACGAACTGTGCGTACAGCCATGCAGCAGCGCGGCGGTTCTCATCAGCGTGCTTCATGAATGTCCATGAACCTACGTCCTGGTAACCGAGCTTCTGTCCGTCCTGCCAGTATGAGCCGTGTGGGCTTGGAGCCATACGCCACTTTGGAGTGCCGTCAGCGTTCATAACTGGAAGTGATGGGTCAGTTGCTGATGCGGTGAATACCGTGTACCAGAACATCTGCTGAGCAATTTCACCCTGTCCAACAACTGGTCCAGACTCGCTAAAGTCCATACCCTTTGCTGTTGGTGGTGCGTACTCGAACCAGTCAAGGAACTTCTGCAGAGCGTAAACCGAAGCTGGACCGTTTAGGTCACCACCGCGGGATACAGAGGAACCTGCAGGGTGGCACTCCTCAACACGGATACCCCACTCGTCAACAGGAAGACCGTTTGGAGTTCCCTGAGTGCTGTCACCGTTACCGGCCATCGAGAGCCATGCGTCAGTGAAGCGCCACTGTAGTGAAGGTCCTGGCTTTGCGTAGTCCATGTGTCCGTATACCTTGACACCATCGATAGTTCCGTCTCCGTTTACCTGAGTGGAGAAGAACTTGGCAATGTCTTCGTATGCTGACCAGTTAACTGGAACACCCAGGTCGTAGCCGTAGATGTCCTTGAACTGCTTCTGGATGTCTGCATCGCTGAACCAGTCGTAGCGGAACCAGTAAAGGTTCGCGAACTGCTGGTCTGGCAACTGGTAGAGAACGCCATCTGATCCTGTGGTGAAGGCTTTGCCGATGTAGTCATCAATGTCCAGCGTTGGGCTGGTAATCGCTGAGTTAGCCATCAGTTCAGCAACAGGGTAGATGTAGTCTCCACGCTGGTGAGTACCAATTAGGTCGGAGTCGTTAACGTAGCCATCGTAAATCGATGTACGTGTCTTGATTTCCGTCTGGATTCTCTCAATAACGTCACCCTCACCAATGAGGTCGTGAGTTACGTTGATGCCAGTGATTTCCTTGAATGCCTGAGTCAAAACCTTCGACTCGTATTCGTGAGGGGCAATGGTCTCCGATACAACCGAGATGTCCGTGACGCCTAGCGCCTTGGCTGCCTCGTGGAACCACTTAATTTCAGCAATCTGCTCATCGCGAGTGAGGGAACTCAGTTTGAATTCCCCATCGACCCACTTTGCTGCGACTGCATCAATGTCTGATTCAGTAGGTGTGGTTCCTCCAGAAGCACACCCTGTTACTAGTAAAACTGCGCTTGCTGATACTGCTAGCAGTGCAGTTGTACGCTTGCGAAAATTGCTTTTCAACATTTTTACCTTTCGCTTTGCCATTGACGAGGGGGCTGATTTAGTCTCCTCGACATCTTCAAGACCCAATACTCCTGGCCTTGCATCGATGAACATATCTTGCCCATCGAATTCTTTATCTATCCCCATATGAGAATCACCGCCGAAACCAATAAGGCCCCAATTGCCCACAGTCCTGTGTCACTGTCCACCACGGCAAAAGAGATGACCATGATTAGCGCGAAAGTAATGATTGCTATGTACACCCGCTCGCTTCGATCGGTAACAATGCCCAGAAATCCTTTGCGCCTGACAGGGGGTCTGAAGTGCCCCCAGATTGTGAGGCCTGTAATCATTACAAACACGCCAATGAACACAAACGCTACTGGCGCTGTCCAGGGAATCCAATCAAACATTGTTAGACACGTCCTAACGCAAAGCCCTTGGCGATGTAATTTCTAACGAACCAAATAACGATCACGCCAGGAATAATCGTCATCACGCCAGCTGCTGAAAGCAGTGACCAGTCGATTCCAGAGGCCGATATCGTTCTGGTCATTTGAGCTGCAATTGGCTTTGCCGAAGTTGCAGTGATGGTTCTTGCTATGAGCAGCTCAACCCAGCTAAACATAAATAGGAAGAATGCAGTCACACCAATACCCGAGCGGATCATTGGAATGAAAATTGTCAAGAAGAAACGGCCAAATTTATACCCGTCAATCTCTGCTATCTCATCAAGCTGCTTTGGCACCCCAGACATAAATCCCTCAAGAATCCACACGGCGAGCGGGACATTGAACAGCATGTGCGCTAGGGCCACACCAAAAGGCGTATCAAATAGGTCCAGCGATTGGTAGAACTGGAAGAAGGGAAGAAGAAATACTGCTGCCGGTGCCATTCGATTGGTTAGTAGCCAAAAGAACAAGTGCTTGTCACCAGAAAATGTGTACCTGCTGAATGCATAGGCGGCTGGCAGAGCAACAAGCAAAGACATAAATGTGTTTAGCAACGTGTAGGTTACTGAATTCATATACGAACCAATCCAGCTTGGATCGTTGAAGAACTCGATGTATCCATTCAGTGAAATGCTGGTTGGAATCACTGCAAATTCTGAGAGTATGTCAGCGTTGTCGCGCAATGACATTGACACTAGCCAGACAACCGGTAGAGCCCAGACGGCCATTATCAACCAGAAGAGCCAGCTCCTGACGTCAAAGTAGAAACGGGACCGCTTTTTCCCAGCTGCTGTGATCTCGGACTTAGTTGTCATTTGTAATTCCCCCCGTCTTAGCAAAAAGCTTTTTCTTAGGTTTTGTGACCTTGGTCGCTCCGGGGCGTTCATCAATAGTCAAAACCGTGAAGAAAATAAAAGAGAAGATCTGGATGAACAGGAAGTACATCAGCGAGAATGCGCCAGCAACACCAACGTCAAATTGTCCGACAGCAATAGTGGTGAGCAAGATGCTCAGTGTTGTGGTTGCGTCTCCTGGACCGCCTCCGGTAACAACAAACGGTTCCGTGTAGAGCATGAAGGAGTCCATGAATCTAAGCAGAATGGCAATCAAGAGCACTCGGCGCAGTTTTGGAAGTTCAACAAAGCGGAAGATGGCCACTGGTGAAGCGCTGTCGATTGCGGCGGCTTGGTAGTAAGCCTGAGGTATTGAACGTAGACCTGCATAGACCAACAGCGCTACTAACGGAGTCCAGTGCCAGGTATCCATGATTATCACTGTCACCCAGGCGTCTATCGGCGATGCAGTTACGTTATAGGGAACGAATAGGTTCGCCAGCACTCCACCAAGTCCGATGTCGCTTCTGGTAAAGATCTGCCACGTTGTGCCGATGACGTTCCAAGGAATAATCAGCGGGATTGCCACAATCACTAGGGCCGCTGAAGCCTTCCAGCCGGATCTGGGCATGAGCTTTGCTATGAATATGCCCAGTGGAACCTGAATCAAAAGAACTTGAGCCGAAAGCCAAAGATTTCTCATGAATGCGTTTTGGATATTGGGATCCTGTGCCACGAGCTTGAAAAAGTCCAAACCAACAAACAAACGATTGTCGAACCCTTGAATATCTTGCAGTGAGTAGTTAGCTACTGCCATCAAAGGAACAATTGCCGTGAATGCGACAACAAAGACCACAGGTGCGACGAGGAACCAGGCTTTGTTATTTTTCCTCTTGGTATCCATCTTCAGTTCCTCGCTTTCGCCATGGGAGACACTGTTGCGATCACTCGCTTGTTGCCATCAAAGACAAAGGCTCTGTTCGGAGCAAACGTGAAGAACGCCTTAGCGCCAACGGTGGCTGAATAATTTTCATCAACTTTGGCAATCAACTGGAAGCCTGCCTTGCTCAGGTGCACCAGCTTGTAGACACCTCTGTCCTCGATGCGCTCAACCATAAATTCAACATCGCCTTGACCACCGGGAACCAGGAACTCTGGCCTGACACCTAGTCGGAGCGTTCCCTCCAAACCAGGCTTGCTTGCCGAACCAATCTGCTCTCCATTCAAGGAGAGTACAGAGGAGTTTGCATTTACTTCCAAGAAGTTCATTCCAGGAGACCCGATGAAGTAGCCGACAAACTCATGCTCTGGTTCAAGGAACAGTTTCTCTGAGCTTCCGACCTGCACCAAGTTGCCCTGATCCATCACCAATACTTCATCGGCAAAGGTGAGTGCCTCAGTCTGGTCATGCGTAACATAGACAACAGTGACGCCAGTCGATAACTGCAATCTCTTTAGTCGATTACGAAGTGTCCACTTAAAGTTTTGGTCGATTACAGTTAGCGGCTCATCAAAGAGGATGGCTGCGACATCAGATCGCACCAGTCCTCGTCCAAGGCTAACAATCTGCTGAAGATCAGAGCGAAGTTTTGAAGGCTTGATGTCCAGCTTGTCCTCGAGGCCGAGCAGTGCAGAAATCTCAGTCACACGCTGTGTGATATCTTCTCTCGACAATTTTCTGTTCTTCAGCGGAAACTCAAGATTCTTTCGAACCGTCATCGTGTCGTAGAGAACCGGGAACTGGAAAACCTGAGCAATGTTTCTTTGGTCAGTAGGCAGGTCAGTCACATCTTTGCCATCGATGTAGATTCTTCCCTCGGATGGCTTGAGCAAACCTGATGTTATGTTGAGAAGTGTTGTCTTTCCGCAGCCACTGGGGCCAAGCAGGGCGTAGGCCTTGCCATCCTCCCAAGTCATAGTTATCGGCCTGACAGCGTAAGTTTTACCGCCATCGTAGGAGTGAGCTACGCCTTCTAGGCGAATATCAGCCATTACGCCCACCTCCAATCGGGAAGAACAAAGCCATGCCTGAATCTAAATCAAACCCGTAAAGATCATCTGGGTCCAAGTAAGCAGTTATCGACTCATCAAGCTCAAAAGACTTTGAACCTTCAATTTCAATAACCAGCTGTTCACCAGAATCAATGGTGACGTGGACAAAGGTAGAGCTTCCCGTAAGTTCAGCAAGGATGACTTGACACTTGAATGAAACACTCGAGGTGGAAGGCTGCTCTAGGACTATTTTTCCGGGCTGGATTCCCAGGTTCACTTCCCCAGAAGACCCGACATTACCGCCTCTTGTGAATTTAAAGGAGGAGTTTCCAAATGTGGCACTGCCACCATCAATTTTTGAGCGCAACAGATTGATTGGGGGGTCAGACATTGCAACCGCTGCGGAAATTGAAACTGGTCGTTGATAAATGTTGAGAGCCTTGCCCGACTGTAGCAAAGAGCCTTCATTCAAAACAAAGGTCTCAGTTGCAAAATCCAAGGCCTCGGAAGGCTCTGCGGTTGAATAAATCACAATAGAAGAGTCTTGAGAGAAGATGCTTTGCAGCTCACTTCGCAGCTGCTCGCGTAGTTTGTAGTCAAGGTTGGCTAGCGGTTCGTCCAGCAGGACTATGTCAGCTTTTCTGGACAAAGCCCTTGCAATAGCCACTCTCTGCTGCTGACCTCCTGAAAGCTCGGATGGTTTGCGCTTTAAAAATGGTGTAAGACCCAAAAGCTCAGCAACCTCTTCGACCCTTGCCTTAATTTCCTGTTTGCTCGGCTTCTTTTTTGTCGCAAGCAGGGGGGAGGCTATGTTCTGAAAAACAGATAAAGATGGATAGTTGATGAACTGCTGATACACGAAAGCCACGGATCTGTCCCTGACAGGAACCTTGGCCAAATCCGCACCGTCCAGTGAAATTGAGCCAGACGTGGGGCTCATGAGTCCTGCAATTAGCCTCATCAGGGTTGTCTTGCCGGCAGTTGTGGGGCCAATCAACAGGTTAATGCCTGAGTTGAATACGGCTGAGAAATCATAAATGTAATCTTCGGAATCTTGTGTGTAACGTACGTTTTCCAAAACTAACTTTGGCATTATCGACCCCCAGCCTTCACTGCTTTTTGCTGCACATAGTCTTCAGATGAGCCTACTTTTGAATTCTGAATTCGAGAACTAATCAAAGTAAGCTCCTGGACTAGTTGAGGCGTAGCTTCCCCTGTGAAAGCAAGGTTTGTTCTCCGGTGGGTAATGTCCTCCACTTTGCAAACCTGTTCTTGCGTGAGCAAGTATTCAATTTCGGTATCGCTGAATTCAGAATTAGAAGCCAGCTTCTTTTCACCTCTCGCCGAAATCAAATCCAGGATTGTTGTAGCTCTAGTGCCGTAACGAAGCAGCAGTTGAAGTGCTCGCTCTTTGTCAACTCCCTGACGGTGCTTTTCTGCCCATGCGTGTTGTCCAGCCACGTCAGTGGGGAATCCCTTACCTCCACCCAGTGGCAAATTTGCCGTCGATACTTTTCTAGATACCCCTAACAGCTTTAGAACTTCTCCGCTGAGGTGTTCTCCCAAAGCCCTAAAAGTAGTCCACTTTCCACCAACCAAACTCAGGACAGGGGTCTCATCATCCGCAGATGTTCTAACAATTCTGTAATCGCGAGAAATTACTCCTGGGTTGATATCCCCACTGGCCCCCAGTGGCCTTACACCTGAGTATCTGTAAACAATTTGATTTTGATCGAGCTTTATCTGAGGAAATACATGTGATACGAGCTTAAAGAAATAATCAACTTCCTCATCTGTGCACACTGCAGGATGCCTCATATCGTGAGGTATGTCGGTGGTGCCCACGAGCACCTTGCCAAGTATTGGATACATCAGCACGATACGACCGTCCTGATTTTCAAAGAACATCTCTCGATTGTCACAGGCCTCAAAAAGCTCTTGGTTCTCAAGGACGATGTGGGAACCTTTAGTCCCTGCCATGTAAGAAGTGCTATACCCAAGTGCTTGATTGGTGAGATCGGTCCAGGGCCCAGTGGTATTAACAATCACTTTTGCGGAAAACATAATCAATTCTCCGGTGATCTCATCTTTCAGAGTAACTCCACCCTGACCCATTGAAACAACTGAGACGTAGTTGAATGCCCTTGCATTTTTGCCAGAAGCTAGGCCATCAAACAAGACTTCTAGAGCCAGCCTCTCTGGACTCTCCATTGCAGCGTCGTAGTAAGTTGCCGTGAACTTTACGTCTTTGTTTAGGTGGGGCAGCTCTTTCATCGATTTGCCTTTACCGAGGAACCTGTGTCTGGGAAGTGTTCCGGCATTGCGACCAAACACGTCATAGAGAATCAAACCCACTTTGATCAAAATTGCACCGCGCTCCTTTGGCTTACCTTGAGAGTGGGTGAAGAGTCGAATCGGTGCACTGAGTAAGCCTGAGAAAACGGAAAAAATTGGAATGGTGGTTTTCAAGGGCTTCACGTAGTGAGGAGCTGCAGCAAGCAACCTGTTGCGTTCTTGGAGAGATTCCTTGACTAGACGTATCTCGCCATTTTCCAAATAACGAACACCGCCGTGAATCATATGTGAGGATGCCGCTGAAGCCCCTGAGCAGTAATCATTCTTTTCTACCAGCACGACATCTACGCCCTGAAGGGCCAGGTCACGAAATACAGCGAGACCGTTAATTCCCCCACCAATAATTAGTACCTGAGATGAAGGCTTTTGACGCAAAGACTCGATCCGAGTCGAAGATGAAGCGTCTTTGCTCATTACCCTGGGGCTTTCCTGCTAGGCCGTCCGCTAACTGAAATCTATTGACCAAGGTACTGCCCTGGCAGACTTTCCAACCAAGTTGAGCAAATGTGCAATACTTTCGTTATGTTGGAGGAAATCAACGAAGGTTCCAGGCTCCGACTGGCCCTAAGAGCTGCCCAGCTCTATTACTTTCAGGATCTCACCATGGATGCCATAGGTGATGAACTCAAGGTTTCAAGGTCCTCTGTCTCCCGTCTCCTCCAAATGGCCAGGGACCGAGGCATCGTTGAAGTGAAGATTCACACGCCAGAGGATGCCCCGCGCCGCATGGCCAATCAAATCAAGGCAACCTTCGGGGTAAACGCCCATCTGGTGCCTGTCAGCGAGTCAACCTCCCCGGTTGACCGTCTTGAAAGAGTTGCCCTGACGGCTGCACGCATGCTCAGCACCTTCTTTTTCTCAGGTATGACCATGGGTGTTGCCTGGGGTTCAACTACAGCCGCAGTCAGCAGAAACCTGATCTCCAGACCGTTAAAGGCGGCCAGAGTGGTCCAATTGAATGGTGCAGGGAACACCTTCACCACAGGCGTTACATATAGTGGTGAGATTCTAAGAAGGTTTGGCGAGGCCTTTGGGGCAACAGTTGAACAGTTCCCAGTTCCTGCCTTTTTTGATGATCCGGCTGCCAAAGAGACGCTCTGGAGGGAGCGAAGTACTAAGAGAATCCTGGATATTCAGTCGTCAATGGATGTTGTCTTGTTTGGGCTTGGAGTCAACAACGCTGAAGTGCCCAGCCAGGTTTACTCCGCCGGCTACCTCAATAATGAGGACCTTAGGTCCCTGGCGGCTGACGGAATCGTGGGTGACATAGCAACAGTTTTCTATAGAGCCGATGGCTCATCCAATGACATAGACCTAAATCGCCGCTCGACTGGTCCTAGCCTCGACGTTATTCGGTCAGTTCCTAGAAAGATTTGTGTTGTTTCGGGCATCTCAAGAATTCCCAGCCTTCGCGGAGCACTTGCGGGCAAATACATATCTGATTTGATTATGGATGAAGGAACTGCCGAGGCATTGCTTCAGGATTCCTAAATGCAACGTTTCACCTGTCAAATAACCAGGGAGGCCGGATGTCAGTGCCGCGATTAGCTAGGGCATCGGGAAAAGTCATGGTTGTCGGCAGTGTCTGTATTGATCTAGTTGCGTATTCCGAAGTCTCTCCAGACAAGGGAGAAACAATCATTGGGGATGACTTCAAGCTCGTCCTTGGCGGTAAAGGTTCCAATCAAGCAATTGCAGCAGCTCTTGCTGAAAGTGAAAGCGTGCTTGTCAGCTGCATTGGAGATGATTTATTTTCTAACTTTGCAAAAGAAACCCTAAGAGATTTTGGGGTTGACACAAATCACCTGAGAACCGTTGAGGGTCCAACTGGCATAGCGCACATTCGGGTGGGAGCCAGCGGTGATAACAACATAGTTGTCGTTCCACTGGCAAATTCAAAAATTCAAAAAGAGCAGATTGATGAAGCATCTAGCGCAGGCTCCGAACCTGCTGTGATTCTGCTGCAACTGGAAATTCCCTGGTCACTCAACCAGCATGCAATTGAAATGGCAAAATCTAACGGCGCGGTCATTATCTTGGATCCTGCTCCCGCTATGAAACTTGAGGAATCTGCCTGGGAGCAAATAGACATTGTTACGCCCAATGAATCTGAAGCGAAGACTCTAACGGGCATTTCAGTAACTGATGAAGCATCTGCTAAAGCCGCTGGCAAGTGGTTCATTGATCGAGGAGTCGGGATGGCGACAATTACGGTTGGTGCCGAAGGTGTTTATTGCGTGACTGAACAAGGTCTGACACACTTCCCTGCCCCAAAAGTGAAAGCCGTAGACACCACCGCTGCAGGTGACGCATTTGCTGGTTATCTTGGCGCGCTTATCTCACAGGGTGCTGAAATCCGGGACGCTATTGCGGAGGCTGTGGTCGCAGCTTCCATATCTGTCACAAAAATCGGAGCCTCGACCAGCTTGCCAACTAGGCGAGAAGTTTTAGCATTTAGTAGCTAGTTCCATAAGTCCACTAGCCACTCACCAAAGTGACTGAAAGAAGTAACCCGCCAAGTCGTGAAATTCTTGGCGGGTTCGCGCGCTCGGAGGGACTCGAACCCCCAACCTTCTGATCCGTAGTCAGATGCTCTATCCGTTGAGCCACGAGCGCTGGAAGAGCCAATTCTAGCCCAAGAATTGGGCCTCACAAGAGTCACATTGCCCTGTGAGTAATTGCGGGAAAAACCAAGTGTTTCGCTCCTACTATTCAGTTATGTCATCGGGCGAGAACAAACTTTTGGAGCTAAAGATAGCTGGACGCTATCGCATGATCCCCGTGTGGGCTACGAAGTTCGAATTTGAGGTTAGGCCTAGTCCAAAGTTTGATAACCGAGCTTGGAAACTTTGGAAGCCAATTCTCAAACTGCTGGCAAAAGTTGTTCGTGAAGAAAAAATCAAAATCAAGTGGGTGCGAATTCACTCTCACTTCAACCTAAGGGGAGACATCCCCCATGCTATGGGCTGGTGGGATCATGAAGAAAAGTCGATGTTTCTATGCCATTTCGACAAAGAAACCTTGCTGCATGAGCTCGGCCATGCTCTCTCAAGCGGCTATCACGGCGACCCCTGGGCAAAACAAACCTCGAGATTGTTTTTAAAATATCTCAAGGGCAAAGACCAAAAGCAAGCTATGAATAACCTTGCGCACTACCTTTCAGGGCGAAGAATCTACAAAAAGATTTATAACGACAAGCCACCTAAATATGAAGACCCGAAGAGCATGTGGTTAGATCTGAAGCCAACTGGCCCTAGAAGTGTGAAGTAAACTGAGAATAGATTTAGAGGAAAATAGATGAAGATTTCAGCAAAGGCGATAGCTACGATAGGCCTTTCACTGTCGCTGCTGCTTAGCGGGTGCACTAATCAATCTTCAGAAACAGCTAGTGGTGAACTGAGCAGCGTAGACGAAATGTTCCTTGAAATGATGATTCCCCATCATGATCAGGCCTTAGAGATGTCCCACTTGGCAGAAAAGAACACAAGTAACCCCGAGATTCTTGCCCTCGCAAAAGCCATCGATGAGGAGCAGCACAAAGAAATCGACCTGATGTCTAGTTGGCTAGGCGAAAAAGATAGTCACAGCCATGGCCATGAAGGTCACACTATGGATGGAATGCTTACCCCCGAGCAAATGACTGCGCTTGAGCAGGCTAAAGATGGTGAATTTGATCGCCTCTTCTTGGAAGGCATGATTCTTCACCACGAGGGTGCGATTGAAATGACGCAGATGGTGGTTGGTTCAAATAACCAAGAGGTTAAAGAACTAGCTGACTCAATCATCAGATCTCAGACCGCGCAGATTGAGCAGATGAAGCAGCTTCTAGCCAGCCTGCCCGGGTAGCGCTTTCTGCGTCACGACAATTGAAGCTGCCTGAAGAGCTGCCAGCAGGAAAAAGACAGAACCGATCCCCCCGCTTGCAATAGTCCCAGCTACTGCTGGAACCAAGACCTGTCCCAGGCGATTCGAAGTTAGGCGGATTGATATTGCCAATCCGCGATGCTCGGGGTAAGAAATTCTGGAGACCCAGGCCATTGTTGCTGGTTGACCAATCCCCATCGCAAAACCAGTAATGGCTATGGCAATCGCCAAAACAGTGAAGTCTGTGATGAACGCTAAAGCAATTGTCCCGAGCATGGTGATTAGTGCTCCCCCATTGAGAATCAGCTTCATTCCATAGCGATCAGAAATTCTTCCCAGAACCACCCTTACGCCCATAGAAGCAATGGCTCTAATTGCTAGCAGAATTCCTATCTGAGCGGAACCAAAACCAAGCTCTCTTCCCAAAACCGGCAAAAAGATGAGGATGACATCGACAACGGCCGTTGATGAGCCTGCGACAAAAATTGCAGACTTGTAGCCTCTAACCGACAGCACCTTCTTCACTGCACTGCCACTGAGCTGATCGCCTCGCTGAATTATCTTCCCTTTGCGAGCAAGGGGAATGACACTCAGTGCCGCTAGAACAAACAAGACGATTGCAAAGGCCAGAGCGGAATTTTCCTCGACCTGAATGCCCCCGCGATCAGCGAGGATTCCCCCAACAAATGGCCCAACTGCATGGCCAACCGATGCGTAGAAGGTGAGAAGCCCAAAGTTTCTTTCATATCTTTTGTCCTGGGAACGATTAGCAATCATGGTTTGACCGCCAAGCATCGCAAACAAGTGTCCTATTCCAAGCAGAGGCATTGCGACAAACAAGAACGGCAACGACTGAACCATAACCAAAACAATCGTCACCAGCATTGAAATGCTGGAGCCAATCAGAAGTGCCGTTCCGTCTCTTCCCCGATCAACCCACTTTCCCATGACTATTGCGAAAATTAGCGGGGCAATAGCAAACGCAGAACCAACAAGTCCAACTAAAACTGCATCGGCACCGAGCTCGAGTGCGCGGTAACTAACCATCGGCCTAACAACGTAAACACCAGCCTGGATAAAGGCTGAGTTAAGCAGAACGAGCAATAGCCAACGGCTATTGCTCAATCCGGTTAGAGCCATTTATGCGGTCTGCTTTTTCTTCCAAACCTTGTAAAGCCTTGGAGCGATAATCGCAATTATCAGAAGAACGTAGAGTGTCACCGAGAACGGTGTTGCAATCAAAATGGCAGGATCACCAACGGATCCCTGCAGGGCTCTCCTGAATTCCTGCTCAGCTATCGGGCCAAGAATCACACCAAGAATAAGTGGCGTAATTGGATAGCCAAATCTCCTAAACAAAAGACCAAGGACCCCAATAACTATTGCCACCCAGACATCAAACGTTTCTCCATTGAGAACGTAAGCGCCAACCATCGCAAACAAAACAATTCCTCCATATAGATATGGAGCAGGAATCATCAGCAGCTTGGCCCAAACACCGGCCAGTGGAAGATTCAGAACTAGCAGTAAAAGGTTCCCAATAAACAGTGAGGCAATCAATGTCCAAACTAAAAGCGGTTGGTCATTGAATAGCAGCGGCCCTGGTTGGACATCAAACTGCTGAAATGCAGTTAGCAGAACAGCGGCTGTAGCGCTGGTTGGAAGACCAAGGGCTAAAAGGGGAACCATCGCTCCAGCTGCGTTTGCGTTGTTAGCAGCCTCCGGTCCAGCAACACCTTCAATCGCACCTTTACCAAACTCGTTGTGCTTCTTCTTTGCCAATCTCTTCTCGAGGCTGTAGCTCAGGAAAGTTGGAAGCTCTGATCCACCTGCTGGCAAAACACCGGTGGGGAATCCGATGGCAGTTCCTCGCAGCCATGGTTTCCAAGATCTCTTCCAGTCATCCTTGGTCATGGTTGCTAAACCAGTAAAAGTATTGCGATTAAGTTTGCTCACCTGACCAAAGAGTGAAACGTAGAGAACCTCACCCAGTGCAAATAGCGAAACAATCAAAACCACGGTCTCAATACCGTCAGTAAGCCTTGGGATATCAAAGACGAGCCTTGTTGAACCTGTTTGAAGATCAAGACCAATAAGTCCGATTGTCAAACCAACAGATAGGGACAAAAGTCCGCGAACGACGCTCTGGCCAACCACCGCGGAAACTGTTCCGAAAGCTAGGACCATCAGTGCAAAGAAGTCAGCAGGTGTCATGCGAACACCAATCCACGCAATAGCTGGCGAGGCCGCCGCAACAATTCCGGTTGCAATCGCGCCAGCCACGAAGGAACCAATGGCGGCAGTCGCAAGCGCCGCACCAGCTCGACCATTGCGTGCCATCTTGTTGCCCTCGAGAGTGGTCATGACCGAGCCCGACTCACCCGGGGCATTTAGAAGGATGGAGGTTGTCGAACCACCAAACATGGCTCCGTAGTAAATAGCCCCAAACATAATTAGCGCCGCGGTTGGGTCAACCGTCAATGTCACTGGAAGCAGAAGTGAGATTGCGAGCGCCGGTCCAATACCAGGAAGCACTCCAACCAAAGTTCCAAGAACCGTTCCCAAAAGCCCAAATAGAAGATTGGTGAGGGTGAGCGAAGCGGCAAAGCCTTCCAGAAAGTTAGCGAAATCCATTACCAACCACCATCCTGGCCAGCTGGATCAAAAATAAAGTCAAACCCCAGGGGTAAATAAAGCTGCAGCCCCATGGTGAAACCAATGAAGACAATCACCGAAAGCGCGATTGCAATTACCGCCAAAAGCCCGTTGCGCTTAGCGCCAACAGCTTTGGCAACCGCAAAGTAAAGAATTGGTCCCATGACTAAAAAGCCAAGAATTTCAACCAGTGCCGCATAGGCAATAAGCCCAGCAGCCACTATGGCGAGAGCTTTCCACTTAGGTCTATCGCTAACCTCACCGGTCTCTATACCCTCCGGTTCTCCCTTAGCTCCTCGGAAAACCGCAACCAATTGAATTGTGGAAAGAACGAACATCAAAACACCAACGATGTAGGCGAAGACCTTGGGTCCAACGAATCCAACCGCGTTGGATTCAATCATGTTGGTGGTGTCAACTAAAACAACTACTGAAGTTGCAAAGAGGAAGCTGGTAAATACCAGCTCCCCCTTTGCAATTTGCTTTTCAGCTCTTTGCACCGATTTAGAGTCCTAGCTCGGTGTAGAGAGTCTTGATCTTTGCTTCTTCCTGAACTAGCCAGTTCTGGTACATGTCACCAGCCATCCAGTTGTTGCTCCAGATGTTAGCCTTCAGGGTTGCCTTCCAGGCGTCACCGTTTCTAGCAACATCCAAAGCACGGATAACCAGGTTGCGGTCAGCAACCGAAGTTCCCTTTGGAAGCATCAGGCCTCTCCAGTTCAGAGATACAACCTTGACGCCCTGCTCTGTGAAGGTTGGGGCTTCGATACCAGTTACGCGCTTGGCAGATGAAATACCAAGTACGCGCAAGGTTCCAGCCTTAACCTGTGCCGAGAACTCAGCCCAACCGGAAATACCAGCCTTAGCGGTTCCGTTTAGAAGGGCTGCAGTTACCTGAGCACCACCGGAGTAAACGATGTAGTTCAGGTCCTTGATGGTTAGACCAAGAGCCTCATACATCTGAACAGCGGTGTAGTGGTCAATACCACCGAGGTTTCCACCAGCGATTGGAAGAGCTGTCTTCTTAGCCTTCATGTCATTGGCAAGATCCTTGAGGGTCTTGTATGGCGAGTCAGCTGGTACAACGACAACTTCATACTCACCCATTAGGCGAGCAGCACCAACAACATCAGAGTTCTTGAATGCAACCTTGGTTGACTGAACTCCACCAACAAGTGCAAAGCCCATAACGAGCATGCGACCTGCCTTGCCAGTGTCATTGTTTAGGAAGCTGGATAGACCCGTGGTTCCACCAGCACCAGGAAGGTTTCTGAAGGTTGCGTTGGAGAGAAGAACACCTTCTGCTCGCATTGCATCCATCATTCTTCGAGCGGTTGTGTCATATCCTCCACCGGCTCCGGCAGGAACCAGAACATCCATGGCCTTTAGGGTTGGCCACTTTGGATACTGCCAAACACGCTTTCCTTTGAAGCTTCCCTGGGTTGCAACTTTGCAATACAGGTCACTTCCATCCGCACCACGCTTTGCTGCGAGCTGACCTGCAGTTGCGCAAGCAAGTCCATAACGAGCATTTTCTGGGCGGGTGTTTGCGCTAGCTGGGGCTGCGCTAACCGCGGTTGCGATTAGGGCAAGTGCCGTAGCTGCGACTGCAATCTTCTTCACTACTATGTCCTCCTTGTTTGTAGGAAAGCTTCATTGCGGAAGCCAGTTCGGAGGACCATGAAAACGCTTGCGCAGACTCCATTGTCAACCGAAGCCTGAGTCTCTTCCGCTGTCCGAAGACAACCGCAGATCCCGGGCTTTCGCCGTGATGACGAAACCTGCGCTTTAGGGAATACTCCCTCAGTACTATGCAAGATTACCTAATTAACAGGGCCTGTGGCCTATATAAAAGGTAAGTGAGCCTGCGAAGCACCCGGTCTAAGCCTTGCAACGCGCCCAATTGATAGGAGCTAGGTATCGCCTATCTACCACTCCAGAAACAAGGTGAACCAGAAGAATAGGGCCAGTGCCTGAAGGAACATAATCACAAACCCCAAAATTATGGCCGCGTTAGCTACTCCCTCACCGGACTTGGTGCCCTTCGAATTGGAAATATCGTTTCGTGCGACAAAACCAAGAATCACACCGATAAGCGGGAAGAAAAAGCTGAGTACTAGAGCGGCGGCGGCCAATCCAGAGGTCTGAGCCGTTGCAGCGGTCGGGGTTGCGGATCGGGTTTGCACATACACCAGTGGTTCCGCTGCGGACGAGGCCTGGCTATCTACGGAAGACTCGGTGCCACAGTTTGAACAAAATTTTCCTTCAACCTTGGTTCCACACTTATTACAAAACACAGGTAATCCTTTCTAGCGAACAGCTTCGGCTAAGAGTTGAGCAAATTCGGTGCAGGCTCTTTGGTATTTATCCTGCATGCCTAAGGTTGTCCCTACGACCACGTGCTCTGAGACAGTGATTGCAACCTCTTGAGGCTTGCTCGGATCAAAGGCAACTGACCCAAGGACAGGCAGGTCGGCATCCTTGATGAATGCACCGCCGAGTAGACGCATTTTTGCCTGGGATCCACGCTTTAGCAGAATTTCCTCGGCCGACTCTTTTTCAAGCTTTGCGCCCATACTGTCCATTTGGGACTTGAGCTTTGCCTTGGCCTCCGCGTGCGAAGAAACCGGGACATTTACCGAAGTCTGGATTTTTGCCACTTCGAACCTCGCTTATTTTTTGGTTCCTGACCAATTTTGTCCGCATATTGACCGCATGTAAACCAAAAAATCGGGGTTTTCTGATTTCGAACTAGGGCTAGTAGAGCCCACTCCTAGAGAAGTTTTTGGCGGAGACGGGGGGATTTGAACCCCCGAGGGGATTTTGGTCCCCTACCCACTTAGCAGGCGGGCGCACTCGACCGGGCTATGCGACGTCTCCAGTGCGCTTCAAAGCTTAGCCGAAAAGACCCTTGGGCCTCAGCCCCTACTTCACCGCTCCCGCGGAGACTCCAGCGATGATCTGCCTTTGCATCAAGAAGTAGAAAAGGATGATTGGGATTATCGATATCACTAGACCTGCCATGGCAAGACCATAGTCCGAGGTGTAGGTGCCGTAGAACACAAATGTTCTTAGCGGGAGAGTTCTCTGCTCCTGGGTCAGAACTAGCGATGGCAGCAGGTAGTCATTCCAGATCCAAAGAGCATTAATGATTGCAACGGTTGCCGTCACCGGAGAGAGCATCGGGAAGATGATTCTTCGGTAAGTCGAGAAAGCCGATGCCCCATCGATAGCCGCAGCCTCATCCAATTCCGTTGGAATGTTTTTGATAAACCCGTGATAGAGGAACGTAGACATCGCCACACCAAAGCCGACGTAGAAGAAAACCAGCGCCGGCTGGGAAGCAAGCATTCCCAGAGAACCAAACAGTCCAACGAATGGGATCATCAGCGCCTGGAATGGAACAATCATCGAAGACACCAGAATCAAGAAGGTCATGGCGGTGAACTTAGTTTTCTTTCTTGCGAGGTAGTAGGCAAGAAGCGATGAGGTGAAGATGATTGCAAATACCGAAAAGACTGTAATCAGAATCGAATTACCAAGTGAAATCCAGTAGTCCATCTTGTCGGCGGCCTCGGCGTAATTAGCAAATAGCCACTCGTCAGGAAGAGACAGGGGATCGTTTCTAATGTCTCGCTTTTCCTTGAAGGAGTTCAGTAGAACCAGGAAGAACGGAAAAGCGTACAAAACGGCTAGAACTGCACCGATAGAGAAAAAGACGCGGTTGATTACCTTCACCCTCTTCATCGCTGCACCTCCGTCCGCTTAGAAATAATCACCTGAGTGATGGCGGCAACAGCAATAATCAAGAACATCAGAACGGCCTGTGCCTGGCCAGTAGCAA
>JACCDU010190100.1_pt1 | contig 20908 bp, 33 predicted proteins | sample 7446081 | NCBI WGS metagenome assembly JACCDU01 (sample SAMN15323447, study PRJNA562643) | freshwater metagenome | isolation source: river surface water | place: USA:Blue River Watershed | collected 2017-08-17
CAAGGTTTAATCAGCGGAACATCTATGTGGAGTCACGACGATGATGATAGTGGCATTGCTGAAAGTGCTTATCATATAGCCGATGTCATGCTCAAGGAGCGGGAGAAATGAGCATTGACGCAATGAAACAGGCGCTAGAAGCGTTGGAGCGAGGTGAAACAAAGTTGCGCTATGAAGCAATCACCGCCCTCCGCGCTGCAATCGAGCAGGCGCAGGAGCCGGTGGCGCACACGCTGAATTGCGTATGCGGTGCTGTGTGGGATGTCAGTCCTGATGGTGTTGAAGAAATGGTTCACGCGCCCACACCACCCCCGCGCCAATGGCAAGGGCTGACGGATGATGAGATTGATACGTTATATGAAGCGCATCACAACCAGTATGGCGAATGTAAAGTCGTTGGATACGGATACGAACGCGCCATCGAAGCCAAGCTACGCGAAAAGAATGCGTAAAGACCCGATCACCGTCGATCAGATAGCAGGCCGGATGATCGAACTCATCCAGCAGCGCAACAGTCTTACACGCGATGACTTAGAGTATGTCGTGGAAACCGTTGCCAAGCTGAAGGATGAGCGGTTAAAAGCCTGCATTGCAGAACTGATCGGCTGGGGAGACGAGGAGCGTGCTGAGGTTGAAACGTTTGTTGCTATTGCAATCGAGGTCATGAAGCGCACTAACGTATCGAAACTGCGAGAGTGTGCGCGGATTGTCGAACTGAGGTATCTGACAAATGACTTGCAGCGCGTGCAAAACTGATTACCACCTTGTCGATCAATCAATCAGCGATAAATCCGTCGTTGAAGTCTATGTTTGTTTCCACTGCGGATCGGAACGGTTCCGCGCACTATCAGGGAGGTTCTGTGGAGTCGAGGTTACACAATTGGGCAGCGTGGAAGCGGAAGGAACCGCTGGCAGATGCCGAGGACGCGAAAGCAGTTGATGCTGTTGTGCAGAAACTTAGCCCAGACGATAGAGCAGCAGTCAATGCTGTCTACGTCTCTCACCCCTACCAATCGATCTACTACGTCTGCGCTGAAATCTCCATGCCTCCTAGCTGGATCAACCGCGCAATCGAAAAGGTGAAACGTGGACTTGCCTGAACACCGTCTGCTTACTCATGTTGTCACCCTTGCCATCCGCGATCTGACGCACCGTCCGATCCCGATTAAGAAGGGCGCGAGGATGACGCCAGAAGCCCGATCAGCAGCGCGATTCCTGTTTACCGACGATTCAGACGGCTACCTAGAAGCGTTAGACTGCGCTCCCGACGCTTTCCGTAAGCGAATATTGCTGCTGATGAACAATATGTCTGGCGGCAAAGTAGCAGGGTTCGACGAGAATGATCGTAGAGCTATGCGGCAAAACTACAAACTCTGGAGTACCAAATATGCAGGACTGGATTACGACATACCTGACGATGAAGATGAATCTGACGAAGATGCACTCATTGCTTCTAAAAAAAGAGGCAGATTCAGCCATCGAATTGGCACTACAAATAGCCGCTGACGCTCGACTGTGCGCGAAACAGATTGCAATCCAACAGGAAACCGATAAACTGTGAGCGTCTCCTCCCTGATTCTCCCCCTGTGTAGGGGGATTTTTTTGTGATCCCGCGCATCCTCCACTTCGTCTGGGTGGGCGACGAATCCAAAACTCCCACCGAAACCATCAAGCGCTGGGCTACGCTCAACCCTGACTTTCAAGTCATGCTGTGGGGCAACAAAGACCTGTCATCAGGTTGGGTGCTTGCCAAGCACATGCAGCACTACTGGAAACGCGAGCTTTGTGGCGTTGCAGACTGCATGAGGTGGGAGATCCTATACCGACACGGTGGAATCGCGTTAGACGCCGATCTAGAGCCTTCTAGGGCCATTCCTGACTGGATGCTAGAGCCGCGATGCTGGGCTACGTCAGAATCGGAGTTGTTGCGACCAGGATTGCTATCCAATGCTGCGGTAGGTGCAGAGCCGGAGAACCCGTTTATCGGGCAGATCGTGGATGATCTGTCGAAGGATGAGCCTGGGGAACTGATGGCGTGGGAGTTCTGTGGGCCGACGAGGTTGACGATGACGTTTCACGAGTATCGGTATCGTGACCTTGTTGTGTTCCCGAGCCAGTTTTTCTGTCCGACGCACTTTGCTGGCTTGCCGTATGACGGTGGGTTGATATTCGGCAGTCAGGAATTTAAGAGCACCAGGGGGAAGTGGTGATTCTGTTTCTCGTAACGTCAGCCATTAACGGTGATCCAGTCAGACTTCAGGAAACAGCAGAAACGCTGGAGTCGATTCACAACAAAGTGCCGATGGCGAGCATCTGGTTATTGGAATCAAGTTATGAGCCGCAGAAAATTTATTTCCCGAGGGTAAAGATATTTCCGTTCTGGGGTCAGCAGTGGATAAAAGACATTCACGACAAGCAACGTGATGTCGCTTACGTAAAAAATACTATCGAGCATCGTGTAACGATAGACGCGCTCAAATGGATTCCGACGCTCTACAGTCACATATTCAAGATTTCTGGTAGGTATGTGCTGACCGACGGTTTCGATTTGCAGGCTCATCCGGCCAACAAGGCGACATTTGCGACAGTTAGACAGACTGGCTACACGCTGGAGCAGGTTGGGACGGATGGAATGCTGATGACCAGGTTGTATTCGTTCTGCCAGACTGTCATTCCGCAGATGATTAGCACGCTGGAGGAGTCAGAAAAGTTCTTCCACAGTCAGTGGGATGCTGGCAAAGTGTTTGACTTAGAGCATGGTTTCTACAAGTTTCTGCCTCGTGACATTCTGCATGAAACGGGTAGAATAGGGGTTCGCGGACGTATCGGCCACCTCTCCCACATCGTCGAGGACTAACATGCCAGCCGTGTCTAAAGCCCAGGCCAGACTCATGCAGGCCGCTGCTCATTCGAAGGGATTTGCCAAGAAAGTCGGCATTCCGATGGCGACAGCCAAAGAATTTATGAGCAAGCAGAAGACCCCGTACAGCAAGCTGCCGAGCAAGAAATGAAGCCAATCTGGGACAAGCCTCGTCCTAAGAGTGCTGGCAAGCCTGACCCGCTGTCGAAGAAGCAGAAGCGGTCAGCTAAAGCGATGGCAAAGTCAGCCGGTCGCCCCTACCCTAATCTCGTCGACAACCTTCGGGCGGCAAAGAAATGAAGTGTCCAATCGTAACCGGTGATGCCAAGCTAAACGACGCTAACAAGCAGAAGGCAGTCGAAAAGGCTGACTACATGGAAGCCGGAGAAGACGCAGAGTACAAGTGCGAGAACTGTGCTGCGTTTGTCCAGACCGATGAGATGCAGGGCTGTCTGGAAAACGGTATCGCCAAAGGGATGGAAGACGAAGCCGAGGACATGGGCTACTGCGCTCAACTGGATTTCGTCTGCTCAGAGGATATGGTCTGCAAGAAGTGGCTAGGTGGTCAGGCTAAGGGTAAAGGTGGAATCGTCATCAAGATCGCCGGGATGATGGACGATGATTAAGCGTGGATCAGAATCGTTCGCTGGCTACAACAAGCCTAAGCGCACTCCTGGTCATCCGACCAAGAGTCATGCTGTGCTGGCAAAGTCTGGCGACGAGGTAAAACTGATTCGGTTCGGCCAGCAGGGTGTGTCTGGCAGTCCAAAGCGAGAAGGCGAGTCTGCTGCTGATCGCAAGCGTCGAGAATCATTTAAAGCCCGTCACGCTGAAAACATTGCGAAGGGCAAGATGTCGGCTGCTTACTGGGCTAATAAGGTTAAGTGGTGACGTATGGACTTATCCCAACTGCTCCGCGCACTAGGTCTGCAACAGGCGTATCAGTCTTATCAGCAGAACATCGGTCAGCCGTTTGCTAACGTTGCTGGCCCATTCGGACGGGGACTGTTGGGACTAGAGAGGCCGGAGTACGGGGAGGAGCAGGCTTACAGGACTGGTCAGGCTGTCGGCAATATGCCTGCCGTGTCTGCTCCGGTTGGTGCGTTTAAGGCTGCTATGCAGGCTCCAGAGTTGCTTGCAGCAATGGGTGCAATTGCTCCACGGGGCGCAAAAAAAGTAGCGGAAGCAATAGCGGGTCAGCAGGTTAACTTGCCAGGGGCGCAAGGTTTCGACCCAAGATTTGACCCGCGAATTAAAGAGCAGGAACGATTAGCCAGCCTAAAGACTTCTGTTGACGTACAGAACAAAACACAAGTACCGACAGTTGATCTTGCTCAATATGAAGGATTCCCGTTCATAACATCTATGTCTGATAGGACTGCTGCTGGTGGTCTGCTTACGTCAATCAATGATGTGTTGTTAAAACGTCCTGTCCCGCTACAAGGTGGGCAGGACTTTATGTTCAATAACCCGATGGTATGGGCATCTGCAAAACAGCCTGTCAATCAAATATTGAATCAAGCCGCGATGCTGAAAGAGGTAACAGGTAAAGATCCTTTATTTGTGCCGTGGCGAATGGCTCCAACTGGTGGTGATTTTGCGACTATGACTGGCGAGTCGATGTTGTCATTTGCTGAGTCAGCCTTTGGTAAAACACAGAAAAAGTCACTCGACAAAAAAATAAAGGAAGTCCTTCCAGATTGGCCTGGGATAGATGCGACAAACAGTATGGATGTATATAGAAGTGCGCCTGATGCAAAACGGAAGCAGTTGCAAAATGTACTAGACGTAGAATTTAGAGATCTTGGTGGATTGGGTATTGGCGAGGCGCGGTTGTCTGTAACAGATCCGAAACAACTTCAAGGGTTTGACACGCAAATTATGAATGTTGGGCAGGTTTTTGCAAATCAACCCATGGTGCAAAAGTCCGGCCATTATTCATATCCATACGGAGTCCCAGGCGAAGGAATTGGTCGCGTTGGGCAAGACATCGGAATCTTCCAACTATTGCCAAACGTAGTAAAAGCAAGAAATATTGAAAACCCACGTTCTCCTGCTGCAACGGATATTAGAGCGTTACAAATGAAGCCATACGCAGGGATTTTGACTGCTGACATATTAAAACAACTTGGATATTGACATGACGCCTATCGTTAACACAGACATTGCAATGCCGGAAACATTGTTTGAGCCCCTTTGTCTTTTTGAGACTTGGTGTGTTGCAAAGCAAAAAAGTGACACATCAGAGATTGAGGTTCGGCAATGGTTAACGGAAAGGTTCGGAGATAAAGTTGCGAGGCAGTTTAAGCCAGAGTTTTTGTATTCGTGATTATCGACACGCATCCTTACTGGCATTGCGTAATCGATGATTTCTTCTCAGACGCGATAAGCCTAGCGAGAGAGTTCCCAGCCGCAGACGATCCTTGTTGGTTCCGCTACGACAACCCGCTAGAGATCAAGCAGACTTGTAACGACTGGCATCACTTCAAGCCAGAAACGTACAAAGCCTTCCAGAACCTGCTCAGCCCGTATTTCACAGAGATACTAGAAAACCTGACAGGCGAAGAACTGATCCCAGACTTAGGTTTACACGGTGGTGGACTACATCAGCATGGCAGAGGCGGCAAATTAAACGTTCATTTAGATTACAACCTGCATCCTAAACTGCACTTTCAAAGAAGGCTCAACCTGATCGTCTACCTGACGCCAGGATGGAAGCCAGAATGGGGTGGGCATCTAGGTCTATACAGCGATCCAGACACATTGGTAAAGACAGTTGAACCAAAGTTCAATCGTGCGATAATCTTCGACACAAGAGGCAGTTGGCACGGATTACCTGCTCCGCTGACCTGTCCGCCAGATGTCACCCGCAACAGTTTCGCAGTCTACTACCTGTGCGAGCCGACAACGACAGACAGCAGAACACGAGCATTATTCGCTCCAACTGCCGAGCAAAAAGGCGACGCTGACGTTGACAAGTTAATCCGTCAGAGGTCAAGTTAAAGTTGACCGATCACCCGTTAGGAGTCGGTAAATGGACAACAAAGTATTGCCATCTGCTAAACGGAAACCTCCCGCTGCTGGGATGGGGCGCATCAAGGGTATTCCTAACAAAACCACCCAGAACGTGCGCGAAATGATTGCAATGGTGGCAGAGCAGAATGCGCCTAAGTTCATGCAATGGTTGGATACAGTAGCAATGGGCGACGGGGACAAGGTAAAGCCTGACCCAGCCAAAGCCGCTGACTTGTACCTGAAGGCTATTGAGTATCACATTCCCAAGTTGGCCCGGACAGAGGTAGCAGGCGACCAGAATCAGCCAATGCAGATGGTGGTGACTTGGGCAGCAGAGAAATAATCATCCCCTACAGTCCGAGGGAACCTCAGCTAGAGATCCACCGGGCGATGGAAGATCACCGCTTTACAGTGGTGGTGGCTCATCGAAGATTAGGGAAGACTGTCTCTGCCATCAACCAGCTAATCAAGTCAGCCGTTCTGTGTCAGAAGGAACGACCACGGTTTGCCTACATTGCCCCGACGTATGCACAGTCCAAACGAATCGCCTGGGACTACCTCCTGCACTACACCCGTCCGCTGGGAGCCACACCAAACATTTCAGAACTTCGTGTTGACTTCTGGGATCGCAGGATCGGACTGTACGGGTCGGACAACCCGGATTCCCTGCGCGGAAGTTACTTTGACGGAGTGGTACTCGATGAGGTGGGGGATCAGAATCCAAAAATCTGGAACGAGGTGATCCGCCCTGCCCTAGCCGACAGACAAGGCTGGGCCATGTTCATCGGCACGCCAAAGGGCCAGAATCACTTTTACGACCTGCGGAACCGAGCACAGGACGAGCCTGGGTGGAAATTGCTGGAGTTCCGCGCCAGTCAGACCAAGATCATCGTACAGTCAGAACTGGATGACGCGCTCCGAGAGATGGGGCGGGATAAGTACGACCAAGAATTCGAGTGCAGTTTTCATGCTGCGGTGGAGGGTGCGTACTATGGGCAGATTCTTAACCAGATGGAAGGCGAAGGTCGATTCTGTGCTATCCAGCGGGATGACCTTTGCAAGACAATTGCTGCATGGGATCTGGGGATCGGTGACTCGACTTCGATCTGGATCGCACAAGTCCACGGACAAGAAGTCCGACTCCTAGACTACATCGAGAATCATGGTGTTGGGTTGGACTGGTACGTCCGAGAACTGCGAAACAGAGGCTGGCACAAGGCCGAGCACATTGTCCCGCACGACGTACAGGTCAGGGAGTTAGGGTCTGGCAAGTCGCGTTTAGAGGTGTTACAGCAGGCTGATCTTAGCTGCACGATTGCGCCACGGTTGTCGGTGGATGACGGCATCCAGGCTGTTAGGCGGATGCTTCCGCGCTGCTGGTTCAACGTTCCTGCTACAAGCGAGGGGTTGAACTGTCTAAGAAACTATAGACGGCAGTTCGACGAAAAACAGAAAGTCTTTTACGATAGACCTTTGCATGATTGGTCTAGCCACGGGTCAGACGCATTTCGCTATCTTGCTGTCGGGATGAATGAAACGTCTACTTGGTCGAAGCCGATCAACATTAATACAAGGTGGGTGGTGTAATGCTGATGCCACAAGGTTTCATTGTCCAGAAGCGCGAGTTCGAGGAACTACAGCGGAAAGTCGCTGAGTTGGAAAAGAAACTCGCAGACCTGGAAACAAAGTCAGAAGATAAGCGCAAATTCTTTAAGCGCGAGGTGGCTCATGGATAGCGGACGCCTGCAAGGAATCATCCAAGCGGAGATTGATGACTCCATTGGAATGCTGGACAGCGAAACCACGGCACAACGCGCTGAAGCGCTGAATGCTTACCTTCGCAATCCTTACGGCAACGAGGTTGAGGGACGCTCGCAGATCGTCACTGGCGAGGTTGCTGAAGTCATTGACGGTGCTCTGCCGCAACTGATTCGCGTATTCACTGCCAGCGATGATTTGGTACGGTTTGAGCCTGTCGGGCCGCAGGATGAAGAAGGCGCGAAACAGGCAACGGATTACGCAAACTGGGTGTTCTACAAGGACAACAATGGGTTTGCCATCCTGCATGACTGGTTCAAGGATGCGCTGCTAGCCAAGACCGGAACGGTCAAAGCCGTCTGGGAAGAAAAGATCGACGTAGACGAGGAAACGTACCGCGATCTGACGGATACTGAACTCGTGCTGCTGCTTTCAGACGGCACTCGTGAAATCGTCAGTCAGGAAACAAACGAGTCAGTCACGCAAGCACAGATGCCAGACGGCACTGTCATGGATCAGGTGGTTCGCTCGCACAACGTTGTCGTTCGCAAGAAGACCAAATCTGGCCGGATTCAGATTGACTGTCTGCCACCGGAAGAACTGATCGTCAGCAAGAAAGCTAGGTTCGGTGAGTCGAAATCACCGTTCATGGCGCATCGTAAGTTGATGACCAGAACAGAACTGGTTGAGATGGGGTTTGACAAAGATCAGGTTTACTCGCTGCCAGCGTACAACTCGCTGGACTTTACCGAGGAGCGTATCGCTCGATACACGCCTGGCGAGGAGCCGTTCGAGCAGGAAAGTCTTGACCAGTCGATGCAAGAGGTTGAGGTCTACGAGTGCTATATCTACGTTGACTTCGACGATGACGGTATCGCTGAACTCCGGCAGGTGTTTTACTGCAACAATACGATCCTGACGTACTCAGACGGGACGGAAGCCAACATCCCGACCGACTATGTGCCGTTCCATGTTATCTGCCCGATCCCGATCCCGCACAAGTTCTTTGGTCAATCGCTTGCTGATCGGACGATGGACATCCAGTTAATCAAAACGACGATTACCCGTCAGATGCTGGACAACCTCTACCTCATCAACAACGCTCGTATGCAGGTGGTTGACGGTCAGGTCAATATGGATGACCTGCTGAACGTCACTCCTGGCGGAATTGTCAGGACGAAATCTAATGGTGCTGTCGCTCCGATTCAGGTGCCGGACATTACCGGGTCGGCTTACCCGATGCTGGGTTACTTCGACAGCGTGCAAGCCAAGCGCTCAGGTGTGTCGGAGACTTCTCAGGGTCTTGATCCCAACATCCTGCAAAACGTCACCGCTGCGGCTGTCGCTGCAACCATGCAAGCCGGCGCTGGCAAGATCGAGCTAATGGCGCGGTTGTTCGCTGAGACTGGCGTTAAAAGTCTGTTCCGAGGCATTTTGCATCTGCTCTGCAAATACCAGGACAAGCCACGACTTATCAGGATGCGCGGCAAGTTCGTTGAGATGGATCCCCGAGAGTGGTCGAACCTGTATGATGTTTCGATCTCGGTCGGACTCGGGACTGGCTCGAAGAATGAGCAGATGGCAATGCTGCAAATGATCCTTGCCAAGCAGGAGCAGATTCTGACTCAGTTTGGCCCAGCCAATCCGCTGGTGTCTGTCGGGCAGTATCGTGCGACGCTGGGACGGTTTATCGAAGCAGCAGGAATGAAGGATTCCACTGAGTTCTTCAAAGAGATTCCGCCAGAGGTCGATCAGGCTCTGTCCAATCCGCCACCGCAGCAACAACAAAACCCAGCCCTAGACGCAATGATGGCGCAGGCTCAAGCGCAGATTCAGATCGAACAACAGAAAGCGCTGGCGGCGATTGAAACGCAGAGAATGAAAGCGCAAGCCGACATTCAACTGGCGAGAGAAAAAGCGGCGGCTGATCTACAACTGAAGCAACAGGAGTTTGCAGTCGAGGCGCAACTGAAAGCTGCCAAAGTCGGTGCTGGAATTACGCAGAACGTTGAGATCCCCGGATGAGTCCAGAGCAAGCAGCGAATCTACTGCGAGACGATTACTTTCTGGGCGAGATAGAGAAACTACGTCAACAGCAAATTGACTTGATTCTAAACTCGTCTGAGCAGGATATTGACGCTAGAGAAAATGCGTATAGAATGATTAAATGTCTAACGCAAGTTGTGAATCACTTTCAGTCGATTGTTGACACGGCTGAAATTAAGCGTAGACGGTTGAAGATTTTTTAAGGGGTGATATGGACACCAATCCGCAAGGAAGTGGCCCACTGGATGTAAACGGTGCAGCCAATGCGTTTCTCGGTCTTATGGGTGCAGAGGAAGGCGAACAGCCCACTCCCGAGCCTCAAGAGCAGGAAGCAGAGGTTGTTGAAACTGAGCAGGAAGTCCCCGAAACTCCGCGCTACCGGGTGAAAGCCGCAGGTGAGGAACGCGAGGTTACGCTGGATGACCTGATTAAAAGTTATCAACTGGGCACTGATTACACGCAGAAAACCCAGGCTTTAGCAGAGCAGCGGAAGGCTATCGAAGCCGAGAAAGCCGCTGTCGAGCAGGCCAAACAACTCCGAGATCAGTATGCTCAACGTTTGGAACTGATTGAAAAGGTTCTGAACGAGCAGAACAAATCGGAAGATTTAGAGTCGCTGAAGGAGTCCGACCCGATTGGCTATGCCATGAAGGTTGCTGAGCAGGTACAACGCGACAAGCAACTAGCCGCAGTCCAAGCTGAACGTACACGCATTGTTGAAAAACAAAACGCCGAACGTCAGCAACAGATGCAGCAGTATCTTGCCGAGCAGCAAGCCAAGCTACAGCAAGTCATTCCAGAGTATTCCGACCCAGCGAAAGGCGAAGAAGTCCGCCGAGACATTCGCACTTACGCACAGACCGTTGGATTCTCGGAGGACGAACTTAATCAGGTTTACGACTCACGCGCAGTGCAGGTTCTATGGGAGGCTGCTCAATACCGCAAGCTGATGGCAAACAAGCCCGAGGTAACTAAAAAGGTTGCTGAGGCGCCGAAAACCATGAAGCCCGGTGTTGGCAAAGTTTCTCAACCTGAGACTGACGCGATTAAGGCTGACAGGAACCGCTTGCGTAAGTCTGGCAGAGCCAGAGATGCAGCGGCACTTTTCGAACGATTCAGTTAAGGAACTAACATGCCCACCTTTACCGCACATAGCGCGATTGGTCAGCGCGAAGACCTCACCGATGTCATCTACGACATCAGCCCGACCGAAACCCCGATCATGTCCACCCTGGCGCGGACGAAAGCCACTGCTGTATTCCACGAGTGGCAGACGGACTCGCTGGCTGCTGCTACCACTGGCAACGCTGCCGTTGAAGGCAACGACGCCACCAGCGCCACGATCAGCCCGACTGTTCGCCTGGGCAACTACACGCAGATCGTTCAGAAGACGATTCAAGTGTCAGGCACCCTGGAAGCCGTCAACAAGGCAGGCCGTCGCAGCGAGCGGGCCTACCAGCTTGCTCGTGCAAGTTCTGAGCTTAAGCGTGACATGGAAGCAATCATCACTGCCAACCAAGGCCGTGATGCTGGCTCGTCCACGACCGCTCGTAAACTCGGCGCGATCCTGTCCTGGCTGAAGACGAACACCAGCAAAGGCACCTCGGGAACCGATCCCACGACCATTGGCGTATCGACCCGTTCGGACGGCGCTACCCGCACCTTCACTGAGCAACTGCTGAAGGACGAAGTGGCGGCAGCGTTTGATTCGGGCGGCAATCCCACGATGCTGGTTGTTGGTTCGGGTCTGAAGCAGAAGGTCTCCTCGTTTGCCGGTATCGCTGCTCAGCGTTACATGGCTCCGGGTGACCAGCCGACCACGATTATCGGCGCTGCCGATGTGTACATGAGCGACTTTGGCACGCTGCAAGTGGTGCCTGACCGCTTCATGCGTACCCGCGACGCTCTGCTGCTCGATCCTGAGTACGCTGCGCTTGCGTATCTGCGTCCGTTCCAGACTAACGATCTGGCTAAGACGGGCGACAGCGAGAAGACTCAGCTGCTGGCCGAGTTCACGCTGGAGATGCGTAACGAAGCCGCTCATGCAATCGTGGCTGACCTGAACCCCGCGCTGTAATCGGGAAGGGGAGGGGGAAACCTCTCCCCGCTTTTATGCCAACATTATTCTCTGTACACGAAGGACGCTATACCGTTGCTCACGCAACTGAGAACGGTGTGATTCTTGAGACGAAGCAGGATGTCTCTGCCATCGTTGAGGCGAACAAGCGCCAGTTCAATGATGCTCCCAAGAAGTTCGACAACGTCCTAACGCACATTGCCAGATTGCCGTTGACGGTGATCGATGACCTGAACACTAAAGGCATCATGCGTGGCTTTAAGGTGCTGGATCAGAAAGCGTTCAACGCATTCCTGAACCACCCTGACAATCGATTCTTCCGTACTCATCCGGGGTCTGTTTGAAAGTTGCCATCTGTGTCCCATGCCGGGACGAAGTGATGTCTGGATTCTGCTTCGACCTTGCTAGACTGGTGGGGTACGAAGCTAAGCGCGGTGTAAACGAGATTCAGCTGCTCCAGATGCCTGGAACGCTGATCTTCACCCAGCGCGAGAAGTTGGCCCAGGAAGCGCTAGAGTGGGGCGCAGACCAACTGTTGTGGATTGACTCCGATCAACGGTTCCCTGCTAACACCCTTGAAGTCCTGCAAGCCAGACAGGTGTCGATGATCGGGGTGAATGCTACTACCAGGCGGGAGCCAATCCTGCCGACTGCGCTGAACCTAAAAATCGAGCGCGAGATGATTAACGGCAAGGCTGAAGGCGAGCCATATCAGGTTTGGCACAAGGTTGAGTCGCGTGGGAAGAAGGGCATAGAGCAGGTGACAGCGGTAGGTTTCGCGTGTACACTTGTTGCACGAGAAGTTTTCGAGAAAGTTCCCCGTCCGTGGTTTGACATTATCTGGACGGACTTCGGAAACGTGATCGGGGAAGACGTTACTTTCTGTGTCAGATGCATGGAAAACGACATTCCCGTCTGGGTAGACCACGAATTGTCGATGCACATCGGACACATCGGAGTCAAGACATTCGGATGGGATGACGTAAAGCATGGCTCTGACAACGTACAGCGACCTACAAACAACGGTCGCAAACTATCTCGCAAGAAGCGATCTAAGTAGCCAGATTCCCGACTTCATCCGGCTGGCTGAGATTCGCTTACGTCGAGAACTTCGCATCAGGCAGATGCTGAAGAACGTCACGACTACGACCACGAGCGGTGATGGCACCGTTCAACTCCCGTCAGACTTCCTTGAGATGCGCGATCTCTACATCGATGGAGATCCGCGCCAGCCTGTTAGCTACCTGACCCCGAGTCTGTTCACTCGCAACGCTCAGGCAACCTACAGCGGCAAGCCGTTCCAGTACACGATCCTGGCGAACGAGTTCAGTTTCGCTCCTGTGCCTGATAGCCAGTACACGCTGTACATGCTGTATTACTCTGCGCCACCGTTCCTGTCTGACACGCAGACAACGAACGTCTGGACAGTGAACGCAATGGATTGCCTGCTGTATGCCACGCTCGGAGAGGCAGAACCGTACCTCATGAACGATGCGCGGCTGGCAACCTGGGCGAGCCTGTATCAGCGTGGAATAGATAGTCTTACCAAGTCGGACGATGACAGCGAATTCAGCGCGTCACCGTTGACGATGAGAGTAGCGAGCCGGTAATGGCACTCGTACTAAGAGACAGAGTAAAAGAAACAACGTCCACTAGCGGGACGGGATCGATCACATTGCTAGGCCCGGTGCAAGGCTTCCAGGGGTTCAGCACGATTGGTGATGGCAACACGACCTATTACACGATCGTTGCTATCTCGGAGTGGGAAGTCGGTATCGGCACTTACTCTGCTGGCATCCTGACTCGTGATACCGTTCTGGCGTCATCGGATGGTGGCGCAAAAGTTGGATTTAGCACTGGCATCAAGGATGTATTTTGTACTCTGCCCTCTGCGAAAGCGATAGTGTCGGATGCTGTCCCGCTCGCGTTCGCGTTTAACACAACTGCGCCTAATGACACGGTAAACGTCGCCAGTCTTACGTCTGCGGTTGCCAGCACGAATGGTGACCTTGCGCTGGTTGCGAAGGGCAACGGTGCGGTGGTTGCGCAGATTCCGACGGGGACACTTGCTGGCGGCAACAAGCGTGGTCAGCGAGCAGTTGACTTCCAGATGATCCGTCTGAATGCCGTTGAAGTTGCCAGCGGCGAGAATGCTGTTCTGGTTGGTGGATACGCTAACAAATCAACTGCGCTTCAGACCTTTGTCGGTGGTGGGGCCTACAACTACGCGACAGAGCAGCGTTCAGCAGTAATGGGTGGTGCCTCGAACGCAGCGAACGGTGTTGCGTCTGCCATTGTTGGTGGACTGGAAAACACGACATCCAACCTCGGAGCCTTTATCGGAGGTGGTCGCTACAACGTTGTGTCTGGCGACTATTCCGGCACCATTTGCGGATACGAAAACACAACGTCAGGAACGTATGCCTTCACGGGTGGCGGACGTTCAAACACCAATTCAGCAGAATACGCAACGGTTGCTGGCGGCAGGACAAACACAGCGTCATCAGGTTATACGTTTATTGGCGGCGGCAACAACAACACAACGTCAGGCGTTAACGCTGTTGTGTCTGGTGGAAGTTACAACACAGCGTCAAGAGGGTACGCCACTGTCGGTGGGGGTTCTGGCAACACTGCTACAGGATCAAGTTCTACTGATTACTACGCGACAGTTGCAGGAGGCAGCAGTAACAACGCAAGCGCCAAGTCATCCACGATTGGTGGCGGCGAGCAGAATGCTGTAAGCGGGATTAGCGGCGTAATTGCTGGTGGCGCTCTGAATACCGTATCTGACACTTTCGCTACTGTTGCTGGTGGAGTAAGTAATACTGCAAGCGCTTCGCGCTCAGCCATTGTCGGTGGTGCTAATAACGTAGCGAATTCGCGGCTGTCTACAATTGTTGGCGGCAGTTACGGGACAACTAGAGGCATCATTGGTTATGCAGTATTCCCGTCTCATGACAGTCCGATTGACACTGCGCTAGGCGTATCGCAAAGCGGATTGTTGATCCTTGGTCGCCAGACAACTAACAACTCGTCACTTCGACTGAGAAGTAATGCTTTATCTGGTAGCACGAACAACCAACTAATTTTGGCTGATAACTCTGCTGTGTACTTCCGTGGGACGGTTATCGCTAATGTCACTGGTGGCGGCGACACGAAGTCATGGACGTTTGACGGTCAGATCAAACGAGGTTCTGGGGCTGCGTCAACGGTGCTGACAGGTTCAACCGTATCAAGTCCGTATGCTGATGCTGGAGCATCGGCTTGGTCGGTATCGTTGGCCGCTGACACAACAAATGGTGGGTTGGCGATCAATGTGGTTGGTGATGTGTCAGCAACTGTTCGCTGGGTCTGCCGGTTAGAGACAACTGAGGTTGCGTTCTAATGTTTGGCTTCTCGTCATTATCGGAAGCCCCGTTTAGTTCTCTAGTCAGTGCCGGTGTTGGCTGGAACGAGGTTCGAGGTAACGCTGACACTTGGCGGCAGGTTGATCCGACCAACGTTGGTTTTCTTGTGCTGGACAGTGATGGTGACGAATATCAAGTGTCATTTACTGTGCTGGCAAATCAAGGTTATGTAGTATTTCCAAGCGTCTTAAATAGTTCTGGGCAATCGTTTGTTGCGATCAGCGAATCGTGGCAAACTGCCTCGATAGGTTCAAATTCTTGGGTAGAGGTCTAACATGGCTGCTCCGTTCTCCACGACTCCAGACAGTTGCGCGGTCAACTGTATTGCGATCACCCCTGCTGACGCTGATCTGGCTGCACCTGTGCGTGCGCTGTACATCGGCGGGTCTGGCAACGTCAGGATCAACGACACTGGTGGTGGAAGCGTGATCTTCTACAACGTGCCTGCTGGCGTGATTCTGCCGGTTATGGCTCGTCGCGTCTGGTCAACGAACACGACTGCCAGCAACATTGTCGGACTGCTGTAATGTTGCTCGGTCTGAATATTAAGCTGCCAAACGTTCGGACGTTGGGTGGCTACGTTCCGGTGCCTGGAGCGCCGTTCATCGTTGACTCGTCCAACGGTACGGAATACACGATTGGCTTGCCAGTGCGAAACAGCAGCGGAACAGACTACACCGTTGCGAGCAGTGTGCTGACCAGCAACGGAACTGAATACTACCCGATTTGAGGTGCAGAATGGCCGCTTATGAAGTCCTTTTGCTGAATACAGCAATCCCGCAAATCCAAGCCGCACAGTCGGGTGATACCTACGTTGTGCCGCGCGACATTGCGTTTTCTGCTGCGCTTACGCTGTCTGCTGGCACTGCGAACGGAGTGCCGTACTTGAATGGCAGCAAGGTTGTTACGACTAGTAGCGCGTTGCAATTTGACGGAGCCAACCTCGGGCTAGGGGTGACGCCGAGTACGTGGGCAAGTAATTTTGTAGCCATGCAGATTGGCCCCGGCGCTACGGTCAATTCTGCCAGCGATGGTCGCGCGGCAATCACTTCCAACATCTTTATTGCATCTGGCCCGACTGCAAAATACATAGCAAATGGCTTTGGCGCTGCGTATACCCAGCTAAACGGAGCGCACTTGTGGTTCACTGCGCCCAATAACACCTCCGGCCCAAATATTGACGCGTCCGGTGGTTCAACGACCATGACGCTAGATGCGTCGGGGCGTCTTGCAATTGGCGCAACATCCGTCACGAACGGAACCGCATTTGGTGGCGGTTCACAAGTTAATGTTCTAAAAGTTGAGTCCGCTGGCTATCCGTGTGTACAGGTTAATACTAATACCGGCGGCGGTGGGTCACTACAGTTTACAAACAGCGGAACCGTCAACGGAATAATTGGCTATAACGCATCCGGCGCTGTAAATGAGTTTTCCATTAACAACGTACTATCTGGCCCGTTGGTATTAGCTACATCAAATGGTGAAAAAGCCCGGATAACGTCGGGTGGGTATTTCAAGGCAAGTGATAACGGGACGTATAACAGTGGCGCAAGTAATTACCACGAATTTAATCAAAGCGCTGCACTTAACGCATTGGAAATATACGCTGGTAATGCTACTTACACTGCAAATGTTGTAATAGCACTTGCTGCGAGAAATACTACTAATAATAGTTTTTACTACTTTGGAGCATACAATACCGGCGCAGCAGCGTTTAAGTTCCGTGTAGCCGACTCTGGCGACGTTACCAACACTAACGGCACCTACGGCACGATCTCTGACGCCAAGATGAAAACTGACATTGTGGACGCTGGTTCACAGTGGTCAGACATTAAAGCGCTGCGTTTCCGCAAGTTCAAGATGAAAGACGATCCGTCTGGTCTTATCCAGTTGGGTGTTGTAGCGCAGGAAGTTGAACTTACATCGCCCGGTCTGGTGGACGAACACGCAGACAAAGACGCAGAAGGCAACGATCTCGGCACCACTACCAAGTCAGTCAAGACCTCTGTACTGCTGATGAAAGCCGCCGTTGCCCTGCAAGAAGCAATGGCCCGGATTGAACAACTGGAGGCGAAAGTCGCCTCGTTGGGAGCCTAACAAATGAACTGGAACATCTCCTCCATGCAGTGCGTGGCACAAGAAGGCGACCGGCAGGATGTGGTGCAAGTTGTTCACTGGCAGTGCAACGACACGCAAGAGATCGACGGCAAGAGTTACAGCGGCAGCGTCTACGCGACCTGCACGCTGCCTGCGCCAGAGGACACCTTCACGCCTTACGCCGACCTGACCCAGCAGCAAGTGCTGGATTGGATCTGGGCAAACGGTGTGGACAAAGACTCGACGGAAGCTGCTGTCAACGCGCAGATTCAGGCGCAAGCATTCCCGACGATCGTCTCTCCTCCTCTGCCCTGGGCTGCCTGACATGCAAGAGTTCGAGATCAAGATCACGGTAGAGGAAGCCAACATCATTGCGATGGGCTTGGGCAAGTTGCCGCTGGAAGTCTCTGTCGCCATCTGGCAGAAACTGAAAGCGCAGATCGAGCAGCAGGTACAGAAAGCAGAATGAGAATCACATTCGGTCAGTGGACGCCAGACAGACCGGGTGTGGCCGGGAGTCTGGTTGAGGCTAAGAACGTCATCCCTACGCTTGTAGGGTATGGCCCGATGCCATCCGCTGCCGATTTCTCTAACGCTGCGACAGAAAACCTGCTGACCTGTTTTGTTGGTCGATGGATGACTGACACTGTGTTGTTCGGTGCAAGTCCAAATTACCTCTGGCGATACTTTCCGACCAAATCCGTCACGATCACCGGAGCAACCCAGGCTAATCCTTGCGTGATTACGTCTAACGGTCACGGGTTCAGAACTGGCATTCAGGTGACGATCTCCGGTGTTGGCGGGATGACGCAACTGAACGGCAACACCTACACGATCACTCGTATTGACGCTAACACCTTCAGTCTGAACGGTGTTAACTCCACAGGGTTTGATGCGTACACATCGGGTGGAACTGCTGTCACCTATCGATACTTAATGGACGTATCGCGTACAGCATCAGCCTACACGCTGACAGCGCAGTGGACGTTCACGCAGTTCGGTCAGAAGGTAATCGCTGCTAACGGTCAGGACAAACTTCAGTCATGGACGGTTGGTTCATCGTCTAACTTCGCAGACCTTGCCGCTGCCGCTCCTGCCGCGCAGTTTGTCGCAAACGTTCGTGACTTCGTTGTAGCTGGTAAGACTTCGACCTATCCCAATCGTCTGTACTGGTCGGACATCAACGACGAAACTGACTGGACGCCTGGTGTTGCAAGCCAATCCGACACGCAAGACATTCCTGACGGTGGCGAGATTCGCGGGATCACCGGAGGTGAGTTCGGGATCATCCTGTTGGAGCGGTCGATTGTACGGATGACGTACATCGGTGCTCCGCTGTTTTTCCAGTTCGACAACGTTACGTCTGCTCTCGGGTGTTACGAGTCGCGGTCTGTCGTGCGATACGGTGGAAATACCTATTTCCTGTCAGACGATGGTTTCTACGTCACTGACGGACAGACGGTTAAGGCTATCGGTGCTGAGCGTGTAGATCGTTGGTTCTTTGACTTCTGCGATCCTGACCAGTTGGATCAGATGTCTGCTGCTGTAGACCCGATCAACAAGACTGTCAGTTGGGGCTTTAAAGACATTTTCGCCAACAAGCAGTTGCTTGTGTATAACTGGTCTACGGACAAGTGGAGCCACGGTGATACCACTGCTGACTACATCTCCACGATTGCTACTAGCGGGACGGATTTAGAGGCTCTGAGTGCGCTGTATCCTACGCTGGACACTGTGCCGGCTAGTTTGGACTCGCGCATTTGGACTGGCGGCAAACTGCTTGCAGGTGGGGTGAGCGGTGCTAAGATCATTTCGTTTGGCGGCACGAACCTTAGTGCTACGTTGCAGACTGGCGATATTGAGACGCAAGGTCTTGAAACTCTCGCAACGCTTGCAAGGCCGATCATCGACGGTGGTTCGTGTACCGTAGCGATAGCGTCTAGGAAACGTCTGGACGGGAATATCAGCTATGCGAACCCTGTTGCTGCTGATAGCGATAATCGTGTTTCTCTACGCAGTCGCGGGAAGTATCATCGTTTGTCTTTTGTACCAACTGGCAACTGGTCAAGCCTAGTCGGGTCTGATCTCGATCTTGTCCCCTGTGGAGGCCGCTGATGTTTCGTCGGCTACCTCAACAGGGTGGCAATCCGCGAGAGACTGCCGAGATCGTCAACCGAGTTCTTGACGGCAAGATCAACTCTGTCGGACTGTTGACTCTTGCGACCGGCAACGCCACTACTACCACGCTGTACGACGCTAGGATTAGTCCTGACAGCATTATTCTGTTTGTCCCCTACTCTGCTGCTGCCATAGCGGATGCGGTGCCTTACGGGGCATTTCAGGACACTACAGATCAGACAGCAGCAAGCACAACGGCTGCGTATGCCATCACACTAAACACGACGGACTATGCCGTAGGTGTTGCGATTGTCAGCAGTTCACAGATTACTGTTCGATCTGCTGGCGTGTATAACATTCAGTTTTCCATACAGTTTGCCAACGACAACGTTGCGATTCAGGACGTAGATGTCTGGTTTCGCAAGAACGGTACAGATGTCGCTGGGTCAAACAGTAAGTTTTCGGTTCCTAACTCGCATGGTGGGACGGACGGTCATTTAATCGCTGCGCTGAATTTTTACATCCAGTTGGCAGCAAATGACTACGTTCAGTTGATGTGGGCTACTACGTCTACGGATGTCAGCATCGAGCATTTAGCCGCGCAGACCAGCCCTACCCGTCCATCCACTCCGAGTGTGATTGTCACGATCAACAAGGTAGACGAGTCATCTTCGTCTGACATATACGCATCCAACCAGTTGCAAGGGCAGTGTACGGTTAACCACTTTGCCAACTCAACAGCGGACAAAACGTATCGGTATGTCGTACTCGGCTAGGTATGTAAAACCGGAGGAACTACGGTTGGTCTGGGATCAGGTTAGACCTGCTTTGCTGGAAGTAAAAGAGGCGAGCCAGGAGCCGTGGATTCCAGAGGATGTTTACGCTGACTGTTATGCCGGTAAGTCTATGCTGTTTGTGTTGGGTGACTCACGAGTCACGGGGTTCGGTGTAGTGCAACCGCAGGGTGACACGCTTCACGTTTGGTGTGGTTGGGGAGCGTGGCTGATGGATGAGGGAATGAAGGAATTATTTGCGATTGCCAAGCAGGGTGGAGCGCGTAAAATCACGTTTGATAGCAACCGTCCTGGCTGGCAGCGCGTTGCATCGAAATACGGATTTCGTCCGCGCAAGTGGATAGCAGAGGTGTGATATGGCTGGTGGTGGTGGACAACAAGTTAGTCAGACAAGGCTCGATCCTACAGTTCAGCCTTTTGTCGAATTCGGTCTAGGCGAAGCACGCAGACTATATGAGGCTGGCCCACCGCAATACTATGGTGGTCAGACATTCGTCGGGCCTAGCCAGTACACAACGGAAGCCATGCAAGCCGCAGCAGAGCGTGCGCGTGCTGGTTCTCCGCTTGCACAGGCTGCGCTAGGCCAGCAACAGGCGACCGTTGGTGGTGCATATCTTGGAGGCAATCCGTTCTTCCAGGGAGCCTTCCAGGCTGCTGCTAGGCCACTAGAAACGCAGTACATGGACGCTATTAACAAAGCGCGATCTGCTGCCTCCTCTGCTGGCCGATACGGGTC
>JACCDU010338972.1_pt1 | contig 20887 bp, 19 predicted proteins | sample 7446081 | NCBI WGS metagenome assembly JACCDU01 (sample SAMN15323447, study PRJNA562643) | freshwater metagenome | isolation source: river surface water | place: USA:Blue River Watershed | collected 2017-08-17
CAGATCGCCGCGATGCCGCTGCGCGAGACGCTGGATTTCTTCGAGCACCTGAAGCTGAAAGGCGCGAAGAAGGACATCGCCGACCGCATCATCAAGGAAATCATCTCGCGCCTGAAATTCCTGAACAACGTCGGCCTCGATTACCTGTCGCTGGAACGCAGCGCCGACACGCTGTCCGGCGGCGAAGCGCAGCGCATCCGCCTCGCATCGCAGATCGGCTCCGGCCTGACCGGCGTGATGTATGTGCTGGATGAACCGTCGATCGGCCTGCACCAGCGCGACAACGACCGCCTGATCGATACGCTGAAGCACCTGCGCGATATCGGCAACACGGTGCTGGTGGTCGAGCATGATGAAGATGCCATCCGCTGCGCCGACCATGTGGTCGACATGGGCCTGGGCGCCGGCGTGCATGGCGGCGAAGTCATCGCGCACGGCACGCTGAACGACATACTGAAGAACCGCAATTCGCTGACCGCGCAGTACCTGAACGGCTCGCTGGCGATCGAGGTACCGGCCAAGCGCACGCCGGCCGACCAGGAGCGCCAGCTCGTCATCAAGGGCGCGCGCGGCAACAACCTGAAGAACGTGTCGCTGGAATTGCCAGTGGGCTTGCTGACCTGCGTAACCGGCGTGTCCGGTTCCGGCAAGTCGACGCTGGTCAATGACACGCTGTATCACGTGCTGGCGCGCCACCTGTACGGCTCGCAAGCGGAGCCGTCCGAGTTTGACACCGTCACTGGCCTCGAGCATTTCGACAAGGTGATCGCCGTCGACCAGGCACCGATCGGCCGCACGCCGCGTTCGAACCCGGCCACCTATACCGGCCTGTTCACGCCGATCCGCGACTTGTTCGCCACCGTGCCGCAAGCAAAGGAACGCGGCTACACAGCCGGCCGTTTCTCGTTCAACGTCAAGGGTGGCCGTTGCGAAGCCTGCCAGGGCGATGGCGTGCTGAAGGTCGAGATGCACTTCCTGCCGGATGTGTATGTGCCTTGCGACGTCTGCCATGGCAAGCGCTACAACCGCGAAACCCTCGAGGTGCAGTACAAGGGCAAGAACATCTCCGACGTGCTCGACATGACGGTCGAGGATGCGTATGACTTCTTCAAGGCGGTGCCGCTGATTGCGCGCAAGCTGCAGACCCTGCTCGACGTTGGCCTCGGCTACATCCGCCTCGGCCAGAGCGCGACCACGCTGTCGGGCGGCGAAGCGCAGCGCGTGAAGCTGTCACTGGAGCTTTCGAAGCGCGATACCGGCCGCACGCTGTACATCCTCGACGAGCCGACCACGGGCCTGCACTTCCATGACATCGCCTTGCTGCTGAAGGTGATCCACCGCCTGCGCGATCAGGGCAATACAGTGGTCATCATCGAGCACAACCTGGATGTGATCAAAACCGCAGACTGGATCGTGGACCTCGGCCCCGAGGGCGGTGCCGGCGGCGGCCAGATCATTGCGACCGGCACACCGGAGCAAGTGGCCAAGAGTGCTGTCAGCCACACCGGCAAGTACCTGGCGCCGATGCTGGTGATGAAGAAGGAGAAGAAGCGCGCGTGATGAAGCCCTCGTGATGGGGGCAACTGTAAGACGTATTACGTGAGCAAAAAAAGCGCGCCTGCTGGCGCGCTTTTTTTTACATCCCGAGCCACAGCCCCAGCGGCACAAAACCGAGTGCCGCCAGATTACCCAGCAAGACAATCGCCGCGACCTTGTCCGGCTCCTGCTGGTAAGTCTCGGCGACCATGAAGCTGAACACGGACGGTGGCAGCGAAGCAAACAGGAACATCTGACCGCGCTGACCGGCGGTCAGGCTGATGAAGGGGTCGAGCAGCATCGCCACCGCCAGACCAGCCAGCGGACATACGGCTGCGCCAACTACGCCGATGCGCCAGCTCTTGAATTCCACATCGGTCATGCGCACGCCCAGCGCCAGCAGCATCAGGGGAATACTGGCCTCTCCCAGCATGCGCAGCGCCGTCATCAGGACGTCCGGCAGCGAGATGTGCAGCACCGCGAAGCCCATGCCGGCGGCCATCGCCAGCATCATCGGGTTCATGAACATGCGGCTGCCGGCGGCGCTGTGGTGGCCCTTGCCGCTTTCCATCAACGCGATGCCGGCCGTGAAATAAGCCAGGCTGCAGGCCATGAACATCGCCACCGCCTCGGACAAGCCCTTGGGACCGAAGGCCAGTACCGCCAGCGGCAAGCCCATGTTGCCGCAATTGTTGTAGATCATCGGCGGCACGAAAGTGCGCAAATCAAAACCGAACAGGCGCGCGATCGGCCACGCGATCAGGCCGGAGCCCAGCGCTATCAGCACACCGGCCAGCAGCAGCGGCATGTTGGCCATCGCATCGAAATCCTTCGATGCCAGCGCCGAGAACAACAGCAAGGGACACAGCATTTCGCTGCTGATGCGGTTGACCTGGACCATCTCGGTCTTGACCTTGTCGCCGCGCACGCGGGTGTACAGGTAGCCGGCGGCGATGATCATGAACACGGGCAGGATGATGCCCGCAATGCGGTTGACGACTTCCATTCTTGCTTTCTTTCGGGGGGACGGCGCGACAACGCGTTGCCGCCGGCGCCATTGTGGCAGGGAATCAGCGCAGCCGCTTTTCTGCGCGCTCCATCGCTTCGGCAGTACCGCGCAGCACCACCACATCATTCACTTCCAGCCGGAGGTCGCTCGCGAACGACAAGCGTGTCTTGCCGCGACGTATGGCCGTGACTTCGGCACCGAGCCCGGACAGGTCCAGCTCGCCCAGACTCTTGCCGATCGCAGCGCACTTGTCCGCCAGCGACACCGAGTGCAGCCTGACCTGCAGCCGGTCGTCGATGTCCGCCGCATCGTCCATGCCGTGGAAATAGCCCCGCAGCGACGCATAGCGGTCGCTACGCGCGAGCTGGATGCTGTGGACCACGCGCCGCAGCGGCACGCCCATCACCAGCAGCGCATGCGAGGCCAGCATCAGGCTGGCCTCGATGGTCTCGGGCACTACCTCGTCGGCGCCGCCGGCGCGCAGCAGGTCGAGGTCTTCTTCATCGACGCTGCGCACGATGGCCGGCAGGGCCGGCGCCAGTTCGTTGGCGAAATGCAGGGTCTTCAGCGCCGCTTGCGTATCGGCATAGGTGATGACGATGGCGGCCGCACGATGGATGCCGGCGGCAATCAGGCTCTCGCGGCGGCTGGTGTCGCCGTAGGACACCTGCCAGCCGGCGGCCTGCGCCTCGTGCACACGCTCGGGGTCGAGGTCCAGCGCGTGATAGGGAATGTTCTCGGCGTCAAACACCTTAGCCAGGCTCTGCCCGGTACGTCCAAAGCCAGCCACGATCACGTGCTTCTCTTCGGCCATCGTACGCGATGCGAGCCGCGTCAGCGCCAGCGATTGCTGCATCCATTCATTGCGCGACAGCTTCAGCACGATGCGGTCCGCATTGGCCATCAGGAAAGGCGTGGCCAGCATCGACAGCACCATCGCCGCGAGGATCAGGTTGCCCAGCCCCGGGTCGAGCAGGCCCTGCCCGCTGGCTTCGTTGAGCAACACGAAACCGAATTCGCCACCCTGCGCTAGTCCGAGCCCGGTACGGATCGCGATGCCGGCCGATGCGCCGAACAGTCGTGCCAGCAAGGCAATCAGGCCGAACTTGATTGCCATCGGCACCAGCAGTAGCGCCAGCACCAGCGGCAGGTTGGCCAGCACCAGCCGCATGTCGAGCAACATGCCGACGGTGATGAAGAACAGCCCGAGCAGCACATCGCGGAAAGGCTTGATGTCCTCTTCCACCTGCAGCCGGTATTCCGTTTCCGAGATCAGCATGCCGGCGATGAAGGCGCCGAGCGCCAGCGACAGGCCAGCCACTTCGGTAATCCATGCCGCGCCCAGCGTCACCAGCAGCAGGTTCAGCATGAACAGTTCATGCGAGCGGCGCTGCACGACGATCTGGAACCAGCGGCGCAGCAAGACCTGCCCGAAGGTCAGCAGCAGGGTCAGCACGAAGGCCGCCTTCAGGCCGGCCATACCGAGGTCTTCCCACAGGTCGGGGCCAGGATGGGCCAGCGCCGGCACCAGGATCAGCAAGGGCACGACGGCCAGGTCCTGGAATAGCAGGATCGCGGTGATGCGGCGGCCGTGTTCGCTCTCGAGCTCCAGCTTTTCAGTCAGCAGCTTGAGGACGATGGCCGTCGATGACAGGGCCACTGCCCCGCCGAGCGCAAATGCAGTGCTCCAGCTGATGTTGACGTACTTCGGCATGACTTTGCCGAGCAGCGCGATTGCGCCAATGGTCGCCAGGATGGTTAAGGCAACCTGCGCAAACCCCAGCCCGAACACATTGCGCCGCATGGCCTTGAGCTTGGGCAGCGAGAATTCGAGCCCGATCGAGAACATCAGGAAGACCACACCGAATTCAGCCAGCGTATGGGTGGCCTCGCTGTTGGTGGCCAGTCCCAGCGCATGCGGGCCAATCAGGATACCGACGGTCAGGTAGCCGAGCATCGGCGGCAATTGCATCAGGCGGAACAGCACCACGCCCAGGACGGCGGCGACGAGCAGGATCAGCGTGATCTCGAGGGCGGAATACACGGTGCGGGGTCCGATCAGGCAAACAAAGCCCTGCGCCTCGCGTCACCGGCCTCCCCTCAGGGGAATCCCATGAATTATTGCGTCTGGCAGGTTTTTTGCTTTAGGTATTGGGCTATACTCTGCGCATGAGTGTAACGCATGAGAAAAATTCTTTGCAGCATTTTGACAACGCGGCGGCACTGCGCGCGTTGCAGCTTGCCCAACAAACACTCCAGATCGAGGCCGATGCCATCCATGGCTTGCTGGCCCGGCTGACCCTCTCGGCCGATCATCCGTTCGCACGCGCAACGGCACTGCTGTACCACTGCCACGGGCGCGTCGTCGTGTCCGGCATGGGCAAGTCCGGTCACATCGCCCGCAAGATCGCAGCCACCCTCGCTTCGACCGGTACGCCAGCCTTGTTCGTTCATCCGGCCGAAGCTGCGCATGGCGACCTCGGCATGGTGACCGAGGCCGATGTGATGATCGCGATCTCCAATTCCGGCGAGTCCGAGGAATTGCTGGCCATCGTGCCGGTGATCAAACGCCTTGGCGCCAAACTGATTTCCATGACCGGCCGTCCCGAGTCCTCGCTCGCGCGACTGGCGGACGTACACCTCGATGTCGCGGTCGAAAAGGAAGCCTGCCCGCTGAACCTCGCGCCCACCGCCAGTACCACCGCGACGTTGGCGCTGGGCGACGCGCTGGCTGTTGCGCTGCTCGACGCGCGCGGCTTCAAGGAAGAGGATTTCGCGCGCTCGCATCCGGGCGGCTCGCTCGGCCGCCGGCTGCTGACGCATGTGCGCGACATCATGCGCACCGGCGCCGACGTGCCTGCCGTCAGCGGCGACCTGCTGTTGCCAGCGGCGCTGCTCGAAGTCACGCGCAAGGGCATGGCCATGACCGCCATCGTCGATGACGCCAACCGTGTGGTCGGCATCTTTACCGACGGCGACCTGCGCCGCCTGATCGCGCGCGGCATGGATTATTCGAAGACGCCGGTGCGCGAGGTGATGAACGCCAAGCCGCGCACCGTCGGCCCGGACCAGCTGGCCGTCGAAGCCGTCGAGCTGATGGAGACTTATCGCATCAATCAGGTGCTGGTGACTGAAGCGGATGGCACGCTGGCCGGCGCACTGCACATCCATGATCTGACCCGCGCGAAGGTGATCTGATGACGAGCGCCATGATCGCCACCTTGTCCGCAGACCTGAGCGCCGACCTGTTACAGCGCGCGCAGCGCGTGAAACTGATGGTCTTCGACGTCGACGGCGTGCTGACCGATGGCGGCCTGCGCTTCGGCCCCGATGGCGAACGCATCAAGACCTTCAATGTGCTCGATGGCCACGGCATCAAGCTGCTGCAGCAATCCGGCGTGCAGGCGGCGATCATCAGCGCGCGCTCGTCCGAGATCGTCGCGCGCCGCGCGCGCGACCTCGGCATCGCCCATCTGATGCAGGGCGTGCACGACAAGCGCGAAGGCTTCGGCCAACTGCTGGCGCAGACCGGTCTGCAGGCCGACGACTGCGGCTTCATGGGCGACGATGTGATCGACCTGCCGGTGATGACGCGCGTGGCCTTCGCCGCCAGCGTCCCGAACGGCCACCCGGAAGTGCGCGCCCGCGCGCATTACGTGGCCGAACTCGGCGGCGGCCGCGGCGCCGTGCGTGAAGTGTGTGACCTGCTGCTGCGTGCGCAGGGCAACTACGAGGCGGCGCTGGCGCCGTACCTGGCATGAACAACGAGATCAGCCGCCGCCTGCCCGCGCTGCTGCTGCTGATTATCGGCACGCTGCTCGCAGCCGGCAGTTTCTGGTTGCTGGAAGTGGCGCGCCGCGGCGACAACACGGGCGCGCAGCAAGAAAAACGCACCGAGCCCGATTATTACGCCGAAGATTTCCGTTACACCAAGGTCGCCCCCAACGGGCAGGCCGAGTATGTGGTCGAGGGCAAGAAACTGGTGCACACCCCGGCCGACGACATCAGTCATGTCGACCAGCCCGTGGTGTACAGCTACACGAAGGAACGCCCGCCGATGACGCTGCGCTCGAACACGGCGCGCATCAACGGCGACCATACCCAGGTCCATCTGCATGGCAAGGTGCACCTCGAACGCCCGCAGGCGCGCGGCAGCGAGACGATGACCGTGGACTCCGACTACATGCTGGTATTGACCAACAAGAACATCGTGAAAACCGATCGCCCGGTGCACATCACGCTGGGCAAGTCGACGCTGGATGGCGTCGGCATGGTGGCTGACAGTCGCGAGCAGCAGGTGAGCCTGCTGTCGCGCGTGAACGGCACCTACATACAACCGGATAACCGCTAAGCGCAGAACATGAACAAGATCGCACGCCGCATTTCACAACGCGCCACGCTGGCGCTGACCATTGCCGCCGCCGCTGTCGCGCTGCCGGGCTCGGCCCTGGCCGAAAAGGCCGACCGCGACAAGCCGACCAATGTCGAAGCGAACCAGATGTTCTACGACGAAGCGAAGATGATCAACACCTTCGTCGGCAATGTGGTGCTCACGCGCGGCACGCTGGTCATGCACGCCGAGAAGCTGATCGTGAAGCAGGATGCGGCCGGCAACCAGTTCGCGACCATGTACGCAGGCAATGGCGGCGTCACCAAGTTCCGCCAGAAGCGCGACGGCGGCAAAGACTTGTGGATCGAAGGCTATGCCGCTGACCGTATCGAATACGACAGCAAGACCGAGATCGCCAAATTGTTCAAGTCGGCCAAGGTCAAGATGCTGGACGCCGGCCGCATTACCGACGAGGTCGAAGGCGAATTCATCCAGTACGATGGCCGCGCCGAGTTCTACACGGTGAACAATACGGCCACCGGCGAAAGCAAGCCGGGCGGCGGCCGCGTGAAGGCGGTGATCCAGCCGCGCACGAAAGGCGGGGATGACAAGTAACGCATCCAGCCCGACGATGCATGCGCCCGGCCTGTCGCGCCAGGGCGCGAGCCAGCTGCGCGTGCGCAGCCTGCAAAAGAGCTATGGTGCGCGCCAGGTGGTGCGCGACGTGTCGCTCGAAGTCAGCAGCGGCGAAGTCATCGGCCTGCTGGGCCCGAACGGCGCAGGCAAGACCACGTCGTTTTACATGATCGTTGGCCTGGTGCCGTCGGAGGCAGGCGAAATCCTGCTCGATGGCGACAATATCTCGGGGCTGCCCATCCACAAGCGCGCTGAGCGTGGCCTTTCCTACCTGCCGCAGGAGGCCTCGGTCTTCCGCAAGCTGTCGGTTGAGGACAATATCCGCGCGGTGCTGGAGTTGCAGAAGTCGGGCGGCAAGCCGCTGGCGCGTGCCGAGATCGAGCACCGGCTCGACACCTTGCTGGCCGAGCTGCAAATCGAAAAGCTGCGCGACAACCCGGCGCTGTCGCTATCGGGCGGCGAGCGCCGCCGGGTGGAAATTGCCCGTGCACTGGCAACCAGCCCGCGCTTCATCCTGCTCGATGAGCCATTTGCCGGGGTCGACCCGATTGCGGTGATCGAGATCCAGCGCATCGTGCGCTTCCTGAAAGAGCGCGGCATCGGCGTGCTGATCACGGACCACAACGTGCGCGAAACGCTGGGCATCTGCGACCGCGCGTACATCATCAACCAGGGTTCGGTGCTGGCGTCTGGCAGCCCGGATGAAATCATCGGCAATGAATCGGTGCGTCGCGTCTATCTCGGCGAACACTTCAGGATGTAAGGTACATCAGGCCCATGAAGCAGACCCTACAGCTCCGCGTATCACAGCACCTGGCCCTGACGCCACAACTGCAGCAATCAATTCGGTTGCTGCAGCTGTCGACGCTGGAACTGCACCAGGAGCTTGAGCAGATGCTGACCGACAATCCGCTGCTCGAGCGCCTCGACGATCCGCTCGACCATTCGGTGCGACTGCTCGGCGATGGCGCGATCAGCCAGGCGCCTTCATCGGCGCCGGCCAGCGAAGGCAGCGGCGAGGGGGGCGAAGGCGGCGGCGAAGCCTATGATGGCCCGGTCGGTGAAGGCAGTGGCGAGGGCGGTGAAGGCGGTAGCGGCGAAGCTGAATGGAGCTTCGACGATGTTGCGCGTTCGTCGAAGGCGCCGGAAGACGACAATGCACGCCCGCAGCTGGAGGCGCACGAAACCACGCTGCGCGAGCACCTGCTCGGCCAGCTGTCGGTCACGGTCGACAGCCAGCGCGACCGCGCGCTGGTGGAGTTGCTGATCGATGCGCTCGACGACAACGGCTACCTGGAAGAATCGCTGGACGAGATCCTCGCGCGCCTGCCGGAAGAGCTCGAGATCGAGATGGATGACCTGATGGTCGCGCTGAAGATGCTGCAGAGCTTCGAGCCGGCCGGCGTCGGTGCGCGCAATGCGTCCGAATGCCTGGCGATCCAGATCCGCCGCATGGACAAGGTGCCGTTCGTGACGCGCCGGATGGCACTGACGCTGGTGGAAGGCTACCTTGAACTATTCGCGCAGCGCGAGTTCAACAAGCTGAAAAAGGCGCTCGATTGTGACGATGAAGACCTGCGCGAGGCGCAGGCCGTGATCAAGCGCTGCAACCCTCACCCGGGCGCAGCTTATGCCGGGGATGCGTCGGATTACGTGGTGCCGGACGTGATTGTCAAACGATCAAAAGGTGGCTGGCAGGTAACCCTGAACCGGGACGTGATGCCCAAGCTGCGGGTCAATGCGATGTACGCCAACATCCTGAAGCAGAACAAGGGCGAAGGCTCGCTGTCGTCGCAGCTGCAGGAAGCCAAATGGCTGATCAAGAACATGCGCCAGCGCTTCGACACCATCCTGCGCGTGGCCCAGGCCATCGTCGAGCGCCAGCGCAATTTCTTCTCCCATGGCGAAGTCGCGATGCGCCCCCTTGTCCTGCGTGAAATTGCTGATACACTGGGCCTGCACGAGAGCACAATTTCCCGTGTCACGACTCAAAAGTACATGCTGACCCCGCATGGGATGTTCGAGTTGAAATATTTCTTTGGCAGCCATGTTGCCACGGAAGCCGGCGGCGAAGCCTCCTCGACCGCGATCCGCGCGTTGATCAAACAACTGATAGGAGCCGAGGACACCAAAAATCCATTTTCCGACAGCAAGATCACGGATATGCTGGCTGAACAGGGGATGGTTGTCGCAAGGCGCACAGTCGCCAAGTACCGCGAAGCCCTGAAAATCCCCCCGGTCAACCTGCGCAAGTCCCTGTGAGCTTCAGGCAATAGCAAGACAGTAGTACAGATCTTTCCGGCGTCAAGATTCAAGCGATTTTTCACCGTTGCTGCGTTCCGCCCGGCCTGCCTGCCGGTGGTACCAGACGGATCCTCCGGCAACGCTTTGCAAAGGAGTGCTGTGTATGAATCTCAAGATCAGCGGTCATCATGTTGAACTGACTCCCGCCCTCAGGGAGTATGTGCAGAACAAGCTGGAACGCATCAAGCGCCACTTTGACAATGTGATCGACATCACGGTCACCCTCGCCGTCGACGCCAATACCGAGAAAGACAAGCGCCAGCGCGCCGAGATCAATTTGCATATGCGTGGCAAGGACCTGCATGTGGAAAGCGAAGCCCAGGATATGTATGCGGCCATCGACCTGCTGATGGACAAGCTGGACCGACAGGTCCTGCGACACAAGGACAAGATCCAGGATCACCAGCACGAAGGGATCCGCCGTTATGACGGGGCAGCCGAAGCTGCCTGAGCCAGACGGCTTGAAAAACAAGGGCGCGGCAGCGCCCTTTTTTATTGCGCGCTGCCGGCCTTCTGATCGTCGCCTTGCCGCCGTAGCGTGATCTCATCGTGCGCCGGCACCGGCAAGCCCGCCTTTTGGGCTGGCGAAACCCGATCAGCGACATGCCGCTACACTAAGCCGGTTTTTCATTCTCATCCTCCCACCGCACTGCCATGACCGAGCATGTACTGACCACCCTCGAAGGCCACACCGGCGTGATCACGCTGGACCGCCTTGCCGCCCTGAATTCACTGTCGCTGGAAATGGTGCGCGCGATGACGCAAGCACTGCTGGCCTGGCGCGATGATCCCGCCGTGAAGGCCGTGCTGGTCAAGGGCAGCAGCGAGCGTGCCTATTGCGCTGGTGGCGATATTCGTTTCTTCCATCAGAAAGGCTCGGCCACCCATACCGGTGGCGCGGCGCTGGTCGAGGATTTCTTCAACGAGGAATATGCGCTGAACCATCTGGTACATGGCTATCCGAAACCCTATGTCGCGCTGATGGATGGCGTGGTAATGGGCGGCGGCATGGGCATCGCGCAAGCCGGCCCGAAGGCGCGGCTGCGCGTGGTGACCGAGCGCACGAAGATGGCCATGCCCGAGGTCGGCATCGGCTTGTTCCCTGATGTCGGCGGCAGCTGGTTCCTGTCGCGGGCGCCGGGTGAAGTGGGCACCTATCTTGCTGTCACCGGCGAGATGATCGGTGCCGCCGATGCCCTCTATGCGGACCTGGCCGATGTGTTCGTGCCCGGCGCGGAGCTGCCAGCGTTGCAGGCGGTAATTGCATCCGCTGCCGACGCACAAGCGGCAGCACGCAGGTTTGCGCAGCCCTTTGCGGCACAGGGCGACCCGACCTCCAGCCGGCTCGCGAAGCTGCGCGATGCAATCGAGCGCCACTTCAGGCATGACTCGGTGCGGGCCATCATGGATTCGCTGGCCAGCGAGGAAAGCGAATTCGCGGCCAAGACACTGGCGACGATGCAGAAGCGCTCGCCGTTGATGATGAGCGTAACGCTGGAACAGGTCCGACGCGGCAGGAAGCTCGGCATCGCCGACTGCCTGCGGATGGAACGCACGCTGGTGCGGCGCTGCTTCGAAAACGGGGAAGTGCTGGAAGGCGTGCGCGCGCTGGCGATCGACAAGGACCACGCGCCGCAGTGGAACCCGCCTTCACTGGCCGGGGTCACGCCCGAGATGGTGGAACATTTCTTCGACAGCGCATGGCCGGACTATGCGCATCCGCTGCGGCATCTCGCCGATCACGCATGACACAGGCGGTGTGCCGGACGCGCAAGCTGCGCCCGGACCCGCTGCCATGCCAGTTGAAGCAGGGTCAGTTGAATCAGATTTCGTCGACGGCAAACAAGCGGCGATACTCGCGCATCGCATAGCGATCCGTCATGCCGGCGATGTAATCGGCGACCTTGCGCGCCTGCTCGACCTGGTCATCGCCATCGATCTGGTAGTCCGGTGGCAGCAGCTGCGGGCCGCTGACGAAGATGCCGAACAAATCGGTGATGATGCGACGCGCCTTGCTGGTCATCCGGTTGACCTGGTAGTGCTGGTACAGGTTCTTGCGCAGGAAGCGCTTCAGTTCCTGTGCTTCCTGCTTCATCGCCGCCGAGAACGCAATCAGCGGCGGCGCATTGCGCACATCGTCGATGGTGTTCACGCCCGCCTGCTCGATGTTGCTGCGCGAGGTCGTGATCAGGTCCACGACGAGCGCATTGATCATGCGGCGCACGGTCTCGTTGATCGCGCGACGGCCGCCAATGCCGGGGAACAGCTGCTCGACTTCGGCGCGATGGCGAGCATACAGCGTCACCTCTCCCAATTGCTCGACGGTCAGCAAGCCTGAACGCAGGCCATCGTCGATGTCATGATTGTTGTACGCAATTTCATCGGCGAGGTTGGTCAGCTGGGCCTCGAGACTCGGCTGCTTTTTCTCGATGAAGCGGCGACCGACTTCGCCGAGCTGCTGCGCATTCGGCAGCGAGCAATGCTTCAGGATGCCTTCGCGCGTCTCGTAGGTCAGGTTGAGGCCATCGAATGCGCCATAGCGCTGCTCCAGCGTATCGACCACGCGCAGGCTTTGCAGGTTGTGCTCGAAGCCGCCGTAATCCTTCATGCAGGCGTTCAACGCATCCTGACCGGCGTGACCGAACGGCGTGTGGCCGAGGTCATGTGCCAGCGAGATCGCCTCGACCAGGTCTTCATTGAGGCGCAGGTTGCGCGCCAGTGAGCGCGCAATCTGAGCAACCTCGATGCTGTGCGTCAGGCGGGTGCGGAACAGGTCACCTTCGTGGTTGACGAAGACTTGCGTCTTGTATTCGAGACGGCGGAAGGCGGTCGAATGGATGATGCGGTCGCGGTCACGCTGGAATTCGCTGCGGGTCGCCGGCGTGGCCTCGGCAATGGCACGACCACGTGCGTTCCTGGAACGCGCCGCATACGGCGCAAGATGATCTTCGTAATGGTCAGTCATTGCGCTGCAGGTCTCCGATTCAGCTCTTGGGTTCAGCTCTCTTGAGTTCAGCTCTCTTGAGTTCAGCTCTTTACACAAGCCGCCAGCGTCGCGCGCAAGGCATCATTCGGCGCGCCGGTGATGACCGCGGTGCCGAGCGGTTTCAACAGGATGAACTTGATTTTGCCGTCTTCGTTTTTCTTGTCGACTTCCATCAGCTCCAGCCAGCGGTCTTCACCGAGGTCCGGCGCGACGGTCGGCAATCCGGCGGCCTGCACCAGCGCGACGATGCGCGCCTTGTCTTCCGGCGCGAGGTAACCGAGCCGCACCGACAGGTCGGCCGCCATCACCATGCCGCAGCCGACCGCTTCGCCATGCAGCCATTCGCCATAGCCGAGGCCGGCTTCGATCGCATGGCCGAAGGTGTGACCGAAGTTCAGGATCGCGCGCAGCCCGCCTTCGCGCTCATCCTGGCGCACGACGTCGGCCTTGATCTCGCAAGAGCGGCGGATCGCATGCGCGAGCGCTGCGTCATCGCGCGCGACCAGCTTGTCCATGTTGGCTTCCTGCCAGCGGAAAAACTCGGCATCGATGATGGCGCCATGCTTGATCACTTCGGCAAGGCCGGCCGACAGTTCGCGGTCCGGCAGCGTGGACAGGGTGGCCGTGTCGGCCAGCACCGCTTGCGGCTGGTAGAACGCGCCGATCATGTTCTTGCCCAGCGGATGGTTGATCGCCGTCTTGCCGCCGACCGAGGAATCGACTTGCGCCAGCAGCGTGGTCGGCACTTGCACGAAGGGCACGCCGCGCATGTAGGTCGCGGCCGCAAAACCGGTCATGTCGCCAATCACACCACCACCGAGCGCGACCAGCGTGGTCTTGCGGTCGCACTTGTGTTCGAGCAGCGAGGTAAAGATCTGCATCAGGTTGTCGGCGTTCTTCTCTTCCTCGCCATCGGGCAGGATCACCGCGAAGCACTGCTTGCCGGCGGCTTCCAGCATGGTCGTCAGACGCTCGAGGTAGAGCGGCGCGACCGTGGTGTTGGTGACGATCGCGATGCGCTTGCCCGGCACGTAGCGGGCGAAGTCGCTGTTCTCCAGCAGATGGCTGCCGATCACGATCGGATAGCTGCGCTCGCCGAGGTCGACGGTCAGGTTGGCAAAGACGTTGGAAGAAGGCTTCATGAATGCTGCGATGTCGGGGATGCGGTGGATGCCGGCGCGGCTGCGGGTGCGCTGCGCTCGAGCTGGGCAAGGATGTTCTGCACGACGGACTGCACGTTCGGCCGGCCGGTTTCGATCGTGATGTGCGCGACTTCTTCGTACAGCGGCGCGCGCTGCTTCGACAATTCCTCGATACGCGCACGCGGGTCGGCCGTCTGCAGCAAGGGCCGGTTGCGGTCATGGCTGGTGCGCTGCAGGATGCTGTTGACCGAGGCGCGCAGGTAGATCACCGTGCCGCGCTCGTGCAGGTAATGGCGACTCTGCTCGTTGAGCACGGCGCCACCGCCGGTGGCCAGCACGATGCCCTGCTCGGCGGTCAGGTCGCGGATCACGTCGGCCTCACGCTGGCGGAAGCTGGCTTCGCCCTCGATCTCGAAGATCAGCGGGATGGTCGCGCCGGTCCGCGCCTCGATCTCATGGTCGGCGTCGACAAAGCGCAGGTTCAGCCTTTTCGCCAGTGCGCGCCCTATCGTGGTCTTGCCGGAACCCATCAGGCCGACGAGGAAAATATTGGAGGTCGGAGTCAACATCATGCAGCCAACGGGCTTTCTGCCCGGGAAAGGCGACAGTTTATCCCATCCTCCCCTCTGGCACGGCGCGGGCCGCCCGCCCGCAGAGCCTCGGCCGGTTCAGCGCACCAGCGGCACGTCGGTCACGATACGCGGTGTGATGAAGATCAGCAGTTCGGTGCGGTTGTCCAGCTGGCTGCTATTGCGGAACAGGCGGCCCAGCACAGGAATGTCGCCCAGGAACGGCACCTTCATCTCGTCGCGCCGCTTTTCCTGCGTGAAGATCCCGCCCAGCACCACGGTGCCGCCATTGTCGACCTGTACCTGGGTCTTCACATGCTTGGTATTGATCGCAAAGCTGGTGCCGACTGCCGTGCCGCGCGAATCCTTCGCGACATCGACCGTCAGGATCACATTGCCATCCGGCGTGATCTGCGGCGTCACTTCCAGCTTCAGGTTGGCTTTCTTGAACGTGATCGAGGTCGCGCCACTGCTGGTGGCTTGCTGGTAGGGTATCTCTTCCCCTTGCTCGATGATGGCCGGCTGCTGGTCGGCCGTGACCACGCGCGGGCTGGAAATGATCTTGCCGTTGCCATCGGCTTCCAGCGCCGACAGCTCGAGGTTCAGGTAGCGATTCGCGCCCGGCGAGAAAATGCTGATGCCTATGCTGCCGGGTGCTGCGCTGTTGATCGACGCCGCCGGCAGGTTCACGAACTGGGTATTGGGCACGAAGCTGCCCTGGGTGGGCACCGCCTGCAGCGTCTGCTCGCCTACGCCCTGATAACCGCCGGTCACGCCCAGCCGCGCACTGCCCGGCAGGTTAATGCCAGCGGTGCCGCCGCGCGCCGCGTTCAGGTCGAGGAAGCCCAGCTTCGCCCCCAGGTTCTTGCTGAACTTGTCGTCGGCTTCGACGATGCGCGCCTCGATCATCACCTGCCGCGTCGGCACGTCGGTCAGCTGCACCAGCCGCCGCACTTCGTCCAGCTTGGAAGGCGTGTCGGTGACGAACAGCTTGTTGGTGCGCGGCTCGGCCGACGCGCTGCCGCGTCGCGACAGCATGCTGGCCTTGCCGGATGCGCCATCGAGGCCAAACACCTTCTGGAAGGCATCGGCTTTCTGGTAATTGAGCTGGAAGCTCTCGGTGACCAGCGGCTCGAGTTCGGCGATCTGCGCGCGCTGCTCGAGCTCCAGCCTTTCCTTGGTCAGCAACTCATCCTTGGGCGCGACCCACAGCACATTGCCATTGCGCCGCATGTCGAGGCCGCGCGCCTGCAGCACAATGTCCAGCGCCTGGTCCCAGGGCACGTCCTTGAGACGCAAAGTCAGGTTGCCGCTGACGCTGTCACTGGCCACGACATTGAGCCCGGTGAAGTCGGCGATCACCTGCAGCAGGGCGCGCACTTCAATGTTCTGGAAATTCAGGGACAGCCGATCGCCCTGGTAGCCGCGCCCCTGCATGCGCTGCTCGACCTTGACCGGCCGCACCTCGACCACCAGCCGCCGGTCGGTCTGCCAGGCCGTGTGGTCCCAGGGCCCCTGCGGCTCGATGCTGATGCGGACCATGTCGCCGTTGGCCGTCGCGCTGACCGATTGCACCGGCGTGCCGAAGTCGCGCACATCCAGCTTGCGCCGCAAGGCGGCCGGCAAGTCGGTCTTCATCAGGTCGACTACCACCGCCTGGCCTTGCCGGCGCACGTCGATGGCGCCCTGCGCCTGCGACAGATCGATGACCACGCGACCTGCCTGATCGTCACCGCGCCGAAAGTCGATGTCGATCACGGTGTTGCGCGCCGAGGCCAGGTCGGCGGAACGGGTGCCGGCAGAGGACGCGCCGGAGCGCGAAGCCGCGGCGTCATTGCCGGCTTTGGCATCGGCATCAGCATCGCCCAGCGCCAGCACCAGCTCATTCCCCTCGACGCGCAGTTCATAGGGCAGACGACGCGCCAGATTCAGCACGACGCGCAAGCGTCCGGCGGCCTGCACCAGGTCCACGCTGCGCAAGTCACCGACATCGAGCATGCGCCGCATCGGTCCGCTGGCATTGACGGTGTCGGGCAAATCGAGCACGACGCGCGGTGGCGCAGCGGTGGCGAAATTGACCGGGGGCGCACGCAGCGCACGCTTGAGTCGCAGTCGCAGCAGCTGACGATTGCCCTCACGCAGGGCATCGACGGCCTGCACTGCGTTGGCCGCGTCCTCTGCGCGTGGCAAGGCGGACGCCATCGCCAGCAGCAGGGCCATCAACATCATGCACATGCGCCGCATCATTTCGAGCCACCCCTGCGGAGTTCCAACTGCGTCTCGCGAATCTGCCATTTGCCCTGGCTGTCCTGTACCCGCTCGGCGATCGCAATCGCATCTTCGGAGATCGCCGTGACCTCGCCGTAGTCTTGCCCGAGATGGTCGCCGACACGCACCTGGTGCAACTGGCGTTCGGCCTGCACGACGGCTACCGCCTTCTTGCCGCGGCGCAGGCTGCCGACCATCTGCAAGCTGTCGAGCTGAAATGCCTCCAGCACTTCGCGCGATCGTCCCGCATCCGGACGCAATACGAGGTCCGGGTCCGACAGCTCGGTCGATAACTTCGATGCGTCGAACGGGTCGCGCCGCCCGGCGGCCTCATAGGCAAAGGCAGTCGGGATCGGTACCGTACGCACGTCGTTGCCGGGCCCGGTGGCTTCGGTGCGCACCCTGGCAGCCCAGGCGCGCAGGTCATCACCGACCTCGGGCGTGCAAGCGGCCAAGGACAGCAGCAGGACGAGCGCAAGCACCCTGACGACCCCATAACCAAGCCAACGCAAAGTCCGGGGCACGGGCCAATGCATGAGCCAAAGCTTGGGCCAACTCAGAGGGAAATGCCCGCTGAAATACACGGGTAGTGGCATGGCCAATGGCATGGGGATGGACAAGTACAGAGGCAAATTCGGTGGCAAGTTCATGGGCAGCGTCGTCGCAATCGGGGGCATGGGCGGCTCATCGTGATTTGCCCTTCTTGTCATGGGCCGCCTGCGCCGTGCGGGCGGCAAGCTCATCGCTATCCAGGTAGCGGAAGGCGCGCGCGACGCCCTCGAAGGCCAGCGGCCCGTCGCGACTTTGGGTAAGTGCGATGCGGTCGAGCTTCACGATGCGAGACAGGTTGGCGACATCACTCGCAAAACCGGCCAGCGCATGAAAGCTGCCGGAGAGCTTGATATCGATCGGCAGTTCGGCGTAGTAGTCGAACACCTGTTCTTTGCCCGGCTTGAACAACTCGAATTGCAGCCCGCGCGCCAGACCCGCCTGATTGATTTCGGAAAGCAGGGCATCCATTTCTGCGCGGCCGGGCAGCCAGCGCTGCAGCATGTCGACCTCGGCCTGTACCTGTTCGCGGCGGCGACGCAGGCGTTCGAGGTCGCGCGCCCGGCCGGCATTGCGCGCGAATTCGTCGCGCAACTGCTGCTCCTGCGCGCCGGCTGCCGTCAGGTCCTCCCATTGCGGCAGCCAGATCAATCGCCAGCCGGCCAGCAGCACGGCGACCAGCACTGCCAGCGCACACAGCGAACGCGGCAGCAGTGGCCACAGCGACGGATGGCGGTCATGCAAGCCGCGAAACTGCATGCCCCAATCGAAGGCGCGATGGCGTGCACCAGCACCCCTGCCCCCTGTGTCCTCGGCGATGTTCATGGCGGTATTCACGACCGTGGCCTCGGCTGCGCCTGCGCAGGCGCCGTCGGCAGCGGCTGTGGCTTGGCCAGCGGATCGGCCGGCTGCAGGGCCAGCGTGAACTCGAACAGCCGGCGCGCATCGCGCCCCTGCCCGACCATCGTTGCCTTGACCTCCACCAGCTCCGGCGCACCGGCGGTGCCGGGCATGCCTTCCAACCGACGCAACAGATCCGACACCCGTGCATTCGATTGCGCCCAGCCAGTCAGCGTGATGCGCTCAGCCTGACGCACTCCGCGCAGTGCGATGCCTTCGGGCACCCGGCTGGCCAGCGCATCGAGCAATTGCACTGCCTGGCCGCGGCTGCGCTGCAAGCCCTCGACCGCTGTTCTGCGAGCCTCGAGCAAGGCCAGCGCCTGGTCGAGCTGGCGTATCTCTTCCAGCTGCGCGCCGAGCTTCTGGTTTTCGGAGCGCAGCCACTGGTTGCGCGACTGTTGCACAGCGAGGCTGCGCACATTGATGGCACTGACCAGCAGCACCAGGGCGATGCCGCTCAACGCTGCCAGCAGCAGCAAGGCATGGAACTGACGGCGCCGTTCGCGGCGCGAGGCATCGCGCCAGGGCAGCAGGTTGATGGTGTTCATGCGTGATGACCATGCAGCGCCAGCCCGCAGGCGAGCAGGCAAGACGCACCGCCACCATCGTGGGCCGGGTCGTGCCCCGGTTCGCCACCTCCCTCAGGATGGCCAGCATCGCGGACGGGACGCTGCGTGCTCGGCCAGTACTGGAAGGGATCCGGCACACTGACATCGATGCCCAGCCGCTGCCGGAAGCCGGCTGCCAGCTGCGGCCCGAGTGCACCGGCGCCGGCCAGATGAATGCGGTCGATGTCGCCATCGCCCGCCGCAGCGGCAAACAACTGCCCGTGGCGTTGCCATTCGAGGCAGGCGGCATCGAGCCAGCCGTCCAGATCGCCTGCGCGCCATCCGTCGCCATTGCCGGTGGCGGTCGGCAGCGGCTTGCCCAGCTCGCGCTCGAACAGCAAGCGTTCGCCACGCACGAACAGGCAATGCGTGCCCGCAGCTGAAAAATGCAGGATGGATTCGGCGTGGCTGGCATCGCCGCAAAGGCCATCGATGGCAGTGACGATGGCCTGCGATTCGACGCTGATCACGACCGGCTTCAGGCCGGCCGCCTCAGCCCAGGCCACCCGCTGCGCAATGCGTTCGCTGCGCGCAGCGACCAGCAGCACATCGACCATGCCTTCATCATGGGCGGACGGGCCGAGGGTCGCGAAATCGAGGCTGATCTCTTCGCGTGGAAAAGGCAGCGATTGTGCCGCTTCGACCTCGACCAGCATCTCCAGCTCCTCATCGTGCGCAGGCAGCGGCAGGCGCAAGGTACGCGTGATCACCGCACTCGCCGGCAAGGCCAGCGCCGCCGTGCGTAGCCGAGAGCCACTGGCTTTCAGTGCGCGCTTCAGAACCTCCACCAGTGCTTGCGGGTCGCCGTCGAGCGCGGACTGCCAGGCACCGGCGGACAGGGGCTGCTGTGCGTGGTGCGAAATCCGATGCCCGCGTGCGGAGGTCTGCACTTCGACGATGCGTACGCCGTCCGACGCGAGGTCGACGCCAAGCAGTGGCATCGCGCCCTTGCCTCGCCACTGCAACCATGAAAGCCAGCCCGATCGCTCCGCCACCCGCATTGCCTTTTTCCAAAGAGGTCGCGGATGCTAGCCTTGGCGTTTTCGAAATGTAAACGATGGCGGGTAGCTTCGTTGCCAATTGCCGACGCATTACGCCATGGCGCGACGCTGTCGCCAGCGGGGCTGCGGTTCTGCGCATGGCGGCCCGGCTCTCGGCAGGGCCGTCGGCAAAACCCGGCGGGCAGCCGCACAGCGGCAGGCAGGCGCCCCGAATTCCGCTGTAAATCGGGACGAAAGCGGGTCGACTTCCGTGTGGCATTTGCGCGAAAGCGGCCACCACCCCTGCCGGTATAATGACCGCCATCAAGCGCAGCTCATTGACTCCCCCCGCATGAATACGAACACCCCCGACGGGGATGCTTCCTCCGGCAAGCGTCCGAACAAATTGCCGGCCCCCGCGCGACTCGCGCTAAGCGTGTTCGGTGTCCTGTCTGGCCTTGCGGTCATCGGGTTCCTGCTGATCAGCTTCATGCTGATGATGGCGTATCCGAACCTGCCGGACATCGACTCCCTGGCGACTTACCAGCCCAAGCAGCCGCTGCGCGTTTTTTCGGCCGACAACGTGCTGATCGGCGAATTCGGCGAAGAGCGCCGCAGCCTGGTGCGCTACAAGGACATCCCGAAGGTGATGAAGCAGGCGGTGCTGGCCATCGAGGATGACCGCTTCTACCAGCACCATGGTGTCGATTACTGGGGCATCCTGCGTGCGGCCATCCACAATGCCCTGGGTGGCAGCCGCCAGGGCGCCTCGACCATCACGCAGCAGGTGGCGCGCAATTTCTTCCTTTCCAGTGAGCAGACGCTCAAGCGCAAGCTGTATGAAGTGCTGCTGGCCTGGAAGATCGAAAAGACGCTGACCAAGGACCAGATCCTCGAGCTGTACATGAACCAGATCTATCTCGGCCAGCGCTCTTACGGTTTCGCATCGGCGGCGCAGATCTACTTCGGCAAGAAGCTGCCGGAGATTACGGTCGCCGAAGCGGCGATGCTGGCCGGCCTGCCGAAGGCACCGTCGGCCAACAACCCGGTGGTGAACCCGAAACGCGCCA
>JACCDU010971035.1_pt1 | contig 20868 bp, 17 predicted proteins | sample 7446081 | NCBI WGS metagenome assembly JACCDU01 (sample SAMN15323447, study PRJNA562643) | freshwater metagenome | isolation source: river surface water | place: USA:Blue River Watershed | collected 2017-08-17
ACAACGGCAACGGCGCCGCGCTCTTCGTAGAGCACGGAGTCAGGGGTCGAATCGGTCATGGAGGTCTCCTTGGGACAGGAATGTAGCATTAACCGACCGATCGGTTGGTTAATGTTTTCCCTCATATGCAAGCCCCGCAGATGACAGCCTGGGCCAAGCTGGCTTGGGTATAGTGGCCCGGTTCATTCGCAGGAGAACCCATGAGCTACGAAAACATCGAAGTCCGCGTTGAAGGCGGCAAAGTCGGCATCATCACCCTCAACCGCCCCAAGGCGCTGAACGCCCTCAACGGCCCGCTGATGGACGAGCTGGGCGCGGCGCTCAAGGCCTTTGACGCCGACGAAGCCATTGGCTGCATGGTCGTCACCGGCAGCGAAAAAGCCTTTGCTGCTGGCGCCGACATTTCGGCCATGGCCAAGTACAACTTCCACGAGGTCTACAAGCAGGACTTCATCACCCGAAACTGGGAAACCATCCGAACGATCCGCAAGCCCGTGATAGCGGCGGTGGCCGGCTTTGCCCTGGGCGGTGGCTGCGAGCTGGCCATGATGTGCGACTTCATCATCGCCGCCGACAACGCCAAGTTCGGACAGCCCGAAATCAAGATCGGCATCATCCCCGGCGCCGGCGGCACGCAGCGCCTGCCGCGCTCGGTGGGCAAGTCCAAGGCCATGGACCTGGTGCTCACGGCCCGCATGATGGACGCCCAGGAGGCCGAGCGCGCTGGCCTTGTCAGCCGCGTGGTGCCGCTGGACAAGCTGATGGACGAGGCCCTGGGCGCCGCCCTGGTCATCTGTGGCTACGGCCAGCTGGCGGTGATGGCTGCCAAGGAAAGCGTGAACCGCGCTTTCGAGGGCAGCCTGTCGGACGGCGTGATGTTCGAGCGCCGCATGTTCCATTCGCTGTTTGCCACCGCCGACCAGAAGGAGGGCATGGACGCCTTCCTGAACAAGCGCGCGCCCAACTTCGTCAACGGCTAAGACCGAAGCAATAAAGCCTCGACCTCGGCACGGCCCGGGGCGCCGGCAATCCCGTCGGGGCGGCTGCATTTGATGGCCGCTGCCGCCGACGCAAAGCGCAAGGCCTCGCGCTCGGCCTGGCCTTCGGCCAGTGCCAGCGCCAGCGCGGCATGGAACACGTCGCCCGCGCCCAGCGTGTCGACCACCGCCCCGGCCTGCGCCGCGGGCATGTGGCACAACTGTCCCTGCGCATCGCACCACTGCACACCCCGCGCGCCCAGGGTGCGCACCACGCGCCGCTGCGGGTCTTGCGCCGCCAGGCCCTGCATCAGCGCCTCGGGCTCACCGTCCTGCCAGGCCAGCAGACCCCGTTCCGAAAACACCCGCCAGTCGGCCAGCGGCACCAGGCGCTGAAGATCGGCCTGCGGCGACAGCTCGCCGTCGAGCATGGTCGGGATAGCGCGCCGGCGCGCTTCGCCCAGCGCTGCCTCGGCCCAGACCGGGCAGCGCGGATCAACCAGCACAAAGTCGACGCCGTCCAGCACGGCCGGATCAAAGGGCCCCGGCGCATCGAGCGCCGAGCCTTTGGCATTGAAGATCATGCGCTCGCCATGGCTGTCCACAATGATGCTGGAGACCGAGCTGCTGGCCCCCGACACACGGCGCAAGCCGCTCAGGCCCACGCCTTCGGCGCGCAGCACCGCTTCGAACACATCCGCCGTGGCGTCGTCGCCCACCGGGCCACAGAAATCCACCCGTGCGCCCAGCCGCGCCAGCGCCACCGCCGCATTGCCCGACATGCCGCCCACACCGCGGTGGTAGCGGTGGGCAGGGGTCTTGGTCGGGTGGTCCGGGAATTCGCTGACGCTGAAAATCAGATCCAGGGCGATGTGCCCCACACAAAGCAGATGCATGGCCATGCAAACCATTGTGCCAGTGCCTCCAGACTGATCTGGCGCACAACAGCGGGCGCAAGGGCGGCCTAGAATGGTTTTATGCCGTCCTGACCTGGCTGCCATGAACGACAACGCCTCTTTTGCCAAACAAGCTGCGGTGCTGGTGGCCGAACACCTGGGCAAGCGTTACCGCACCGGCAACCAGGAGATCGTAGCCCTGCAGGACATCAACCTGCAGGTGCTGTCCGGCGAATTCATCGTGCTGCTGGGCCCCTCGGGCAGCGGCAAATCCACCCTGCTGAACATCCTGGGCGGGCTGGACCGGCCCAGCAGCGGCCACGCGCGCTTTGCCGACCACGACCTCAGCGAGGCTGACGACGCCGCGCTCACCCGCTACCGGCGCGAGCATGTGGGCTTTGTGTTTCAGTTCTACAACCTGATGCCTGGCCTGACGGTGCGCGAAAACGTGCAGTTGGTGACCGACCTGGTGCCCGGTGCCATGCCGGCCGAGGAAGCCCTGGCGCTCGTGGGCCTGTCGCAGCGGCTGGATCATTTCCCGGCGCAGCTCTCGGGCGGCGAACAGCAGCGCGTGGCGATCGCGCGCGCAATTGTCAAGCGCCCACAGGTGCTGCTGTGCGACGAGCCCACCGGCGCGCTGGACTACGCCACCGGCAAACAGGTGCTCGAAGTGATCGAGACCATCAACCGCGAGCTGGGCACGACCACCGTGGTGATCACGCACAACGCGGCCATTGCCGGCATGGCCGACCGGGTGATCCACCTGGCCGGCGGCAGCATCCAGCGCGAAGAGCGCCCCGCGCACAAGCTGCGTCCGGATCAGCTGTCCTGGTGAGGCACCGCCATGAAAGCCCTGGACCGCAAACTCTGGCGTGACCTGCGCCAGCTCTGGAGCCAGGTGCTGACGATTGCACTGGTGGTGGCCAGCGGCGTGGCCGGCTTTTTGTCGACCTTCAGCGCCTGGGATGGGCTGTCGTGGTCGCGCGAGACGTACTACACGCAGGCGCGTTTCGCCGATGTCTTTGCCAGCCTCAAGCGGGCGCCGGTGTCACTGCTGCCCCGCATCGCGGACGTGCCAGGCGTGGCCCAGGTGCAGGATGGCGTGGCGCACGGCATCCAGGTTTTCATCCCGGGTGTGCAGGACCCGATCCGCGGGCGGCTCACCGCCATCGATCCGCGCGTGCCCCAGCACCTCAACCAGGTCAGCCTGCGTGCAGGCCATTGGCCTTCCGAAACCATGGCTTCGGGCCGGCTGGAGGTGCTGGTTTCGGCCGCCTTTGCCCAAGCCCGCCGCCTGCAGCCGGGTGACACGCTGCAAGCGCTGATGAACGGCAAGCTGCAGGACCTCACGGTGGCGGGCATCGCGCTTTCGCCCGAGTTCATTTTTGCCGGTGCGGGTGGTTCGCCCGATGTGCACGGCTTTGGCGTGTTCTGGATGCACCGCGACGCGGTGGCCGCTGCCTGGGACATGCGCGGCGCATTCAACCAGGTGAGCGTGCGGCTGGCCCCCGGCGCCAGACCAGACGAAGTGATCGACGCGCTCAACCAGCTGCTGGCGCCGTACGGCAGCATCAACGCCCATGGCCGCGAAGACCAGCTCTCGCACCGCATGCTCAATTCGGAAATCCGCGAGCAACAGGTGATGGGTTCGGTGCTGCCCAGCATCTTTTTGCTGGTAGCGGCTTTTTTGCTGCACACGGTGATGACGCGCCACATCGGGCTGCAGCGCGAGCAGATCGCCGCGCTCAAGGCGCTGGGCTACGACAACCGGCACATCGGCGCACATTACCTGCGCATGGTGCTGCTGATCGTGGCGCTGGGCTGCGTACTGGGCGTGGCGCTGGGCGAGCTGCTGGGGCGCTGGTTCACCACGCTCTACACCCAGGTTTTCCTCTTTCCAGCGCTGCAACACCGGCTGCGCGGCGACGTGCTGCTGGGCGCGCTGGGGCTGAGCGCCCTGGTCGGCGTGCTGGCCACCGCCCAGGCCATCCGCGCCGCGGTGCGCTTGCCACCGGCCGAGGCCATGCGGCCCCCGGCCCCCGGGCGCTACCGCCGCAGCTGGCTCGAACACACCGCGGTATCGGCCTGGCTGGGTCCGGGCCAGCGCATGGTGCTGCGCCACATGCAGCGCCACCCCTGGCGCAGCGGCCTCACGGTCGCCGGCCTGGCCTCGTCGGTGGCCATCGTGATCACCGGCAGCTTCTGGCGCGACAGCATCGACCTGATGCTCAGCACCCAGTTCGAGCAGGTGCTGCGCGGCGACGTGAGCCTTGCGCTGGTGGAAGCCACCCCCGCGCAGGTGGCCGCCGAGGCCCTGCGCCTGCCGGGGGTGAGCGCGGTGGAAACCGCGCGCAGCGTGAGCGTGCGGCTGGTGCATGGCCACCTTCACTGGCGCGGCACCTTGCAGGGGCGGCCCTCACCGTCCGAGCTGCAGCGCATTGTCGATGTGGCCCAGCAGCGCCACGAGGCCAGCGCGGACGGACTGCTGCTGACCGACCGGCTGGCGCGCAAGCTCGCCCTGCGTGTGGGCGACGAGGTGCTGGTGGAGTGGCAGGAAGGCGCGCGCAGTGTCTGGACACTGCCGGTGACCGGCGTGGTGCAGGAGATGATGGGGCTGAACGCCTACATTGCGCGCAGCCGGCTCAACCAGCTGCTGCGCGAGGGGGACGTGGTCAACCAGCTCACGCTGCTCGTCGAACGCGGGCGCGAGACACCCCTGCTGCAGGCGCTGCAACAGCACCCCCGGGTCGCTGGCGCCTTCAGCAAGGCGGTGATGCTGCGCAATGTGCAGGGCATCACGGCGCGCAACCTGCTGATCTTCAGCGCTGTGCTCACGGCTTTTGCCAGCGTGATCGCGGTGGGCGTGGTCTACAACCAGGCGCGCATCGCGCTGGCCGAGCGCGCCTGGGAGCTGGCCAGCCTGCGGGTGCTGGGCTTCACCCAGGGCGAGGTTTCGGGCCTGCTGCTGGGCGAGTGGCTGCTGGAAATGCTGATCGCCCTGCCACTGGGCTGGTGGGGCGGCTACTGGCTGTCAGACACCATCGTGTGGCTGATCCAGACCGACGAATTCTTTTTTGCGGTGCGCATCCGGCCAGCCACCTACGCCTTTGCCTCGGTGTGCGTGGTGGTGGCGGCGGCCTTCAGCGCCTGGATTGTGAACCGCCGTATCCGCCACCTCGACCTGATCGGGGTGCTCAAAGTCCGTGAATGAGGTCTGCCATGGACCCAAAGAAACTCGCCATTGCTGCAGCCGCCCTGTTCGCGCTGGGCCTGCTGGTGTGGGCCGTCTGGCCCGAGCCCCAGCGGGTGGAAACAGCGCACCTGGTGCGCGGCGACTTTGTGCGCGAACTGGTGGAGGATGCGCAGACCCGTGTGCGCGAGCGCTACACCGTGGCGGCGCCAATGGCCGGGCAGCTGTTGCGCCCCTCGCTCAAGGCGGGCGATGCGGTGGCGGCCGGGCAGGTGGTGGCGCAAATCCGTCCAGCCGCCCCGGGCCTGCTGGACGCGCGCAGCGAGGGCGAGCAGCGTGAACGCGTGGCCGCCATGCAGGCCGCCTTGCTGCGCGCGCAGGCCAATCTGGCGCGCGCACGCGCAGCCGAACAGCAGGCCCAGGCCGATCTGCGGCGCTCCGAGTCCCTCGCCCGACAGGGCTTTGTGTCACCCACCCAGCAGGAAAGCGCGCAACTGGCGCAGCGGCAGCGCCGCCAGGAACTGGCCATGGCCGAGCAGGAAGTCGCCACCACCGAACACGATCTGCAGCGCCTGCGCATCGGCCTGTCGCAACCGGGCGAGCGTGGCGGTGGCCCCTTGTGGCGCGTCACCGCACCGGTGGCCGCTCGCGTGCTCAAGCTGCACCGCGACAGCGAAGGCCCGGTTGCAGCAGGGGCACCCCTGCTCGATCTGGGCGACCCGGGCCAGCTGGAGATCGTGACAGAACTGCTGACCGAGGACGCCGCCGGCCTGCCAGCCCAGGCCCAGGCCTGGCTGAGCCACTGGGGTGGCGAGGGCCGTCTGGGTGCGCGCCTGTCACGCGTCGAACCCGGCGCCTTCACCAAGGTGTCGGCACTGGGTGTGCAGGAGCAGCGCGTCAAGGCCGTCTTCGACTGGCAGGATGCGCCACCGCCCGGACTGGGCGATGGCTTCAAGATGGAAATCCGCATCGTCGTGCAGCAGGCCCCGGGCGTGCTGCTGGCGCCCGTCAGCACGGTGTTTCCCCATGACAGCGGCCATGCGGTCTTTGTGATCGATGCGGGCCGTGCCCGTTTGCAGCCTGTGCAGCTGCTCGGGCGCAACGGACGGCAGGCCTGGTTGCGCACCGCTCTGGCGCAAGACACGCTGCTCGTGGCCTACCCGCCCGCAACGCTGCGCGATGGCCAGCGGGTCAGAGCGAACGCCCCCTGAACCCCCCACCCCCTGCAGCGATGCCAGGCCGATAATCCAGTGTGCACTTTGTCCCCAGCAAGCACCCGATGACCCACTTCGTCACCTTCACCCCCAACCCCGCATTGGACCTGTCCACTTCGGTGGACAAGCTGGTCGATGCGCACAAACTGCGTTGCGCCGCACCGCAGCTGCACCCCGGTGGGGGTGGCATCAACGTGGCGCGGGTGCTGCACCGCCTGGGGGGGGAGGTGCTGGCGCTTTACCCGGCTGGTGGCGCCACGGGCGAGCGGCTGCACACCCTGCTGCTGCAGGAACAGGTGCCTGAGCTGCGGGTGCCGATCCACGAAGACACCCGTGAGAGCCTGACCGTGCAGGAGCGCGCGACCGGACGCGAATACCGCTTCGTGCTGCCCGGCCCCACATTGAGCGCGGCCGAATGGGAGGCCTGCCTGACAGAGCTAAGGCAATTGTCGCCGGCGCCGCGCTGGATCGTCTCCAGCGGCAGCCTGCCGCCGGGCGTGGCCGAAGACGGCCATGCCCAGATCGCCCGACTGACTCGGGAAATCGGTGCGCGCATGGTGGTGGATGCCTCTGGCAAGGCGCTGTCAGCCGCACTCTCCCAAGGGGTGTGGCTGGTCAAGCCCAGCCTGCGCGAGCTGAGCGAACTGACAGGCACCGAGCTGGCGACGCGGGACCTGCAGCGGCAGGCGGCGCGGCAGCTCATCGCACAAGGTCAGGCCCGGATGGTGGCGCTGTCCCTGGGCGCTGAGGGCGCCATGCTGGTCACTGCCGACCAGTGCCTGCAGGCCGAGGCGCTGGCCGTGCCTGCGGTCGGCAGCGTGGGGGCAGGCGACAGCTTTCTGGCGGGGCTTGTCTGGGCACTCGACGCGCAAACCACGCTGACCGATGCACTGGCCACCGCCATGGCCGCAGGGGCCGCCGCCGTGATGGCCCCGGGCACATCGCTGTGCAGGCCGCAGGAAGTAGAGCGGCTGCGTCAGCAAGTGGGCATCAAGTCCTGCTGAGCCCCGTCGGCGCAGAGGGCACGCCCTCGTCCGCGGCCGTTTGCGAATCCACAGAGGGGGCCTGCTGCTCTTCACGCAGGAACTGCAGGATTTCGAACGGGGTTTCCAGCTGCAGGTCCTGAAAGCAGATGCGGTCCATCAAGGTCTGCGCCTCCTGGATGGCCTGACGGGCATCGATCTGCACGCGCTGATAACGCGCTCCGATCCCGAAAAAGACATCTGCATACTCTTGCGGCAGGTAAACCCAGATGGTTTTATTGCCCGACTTGACCTGCTGGTATTCACTCGCCTGCGGCAATGGCGGCCTCTCTTCGCCTGTGACCGTGGCCTGCGCCACTTGCTCCTGCCAAAGTGCCGTCTGCTCGGCACCCGCCACAAAAGTCTTGTCCGCATGGGCCCGGATCAGCATGCCCAGCCGCAAGCGTGCACTGCGCGCATCGTGAGATTCCGAAGACAGACTCGCGACTTTTTCAAACAGCTCTCGTGCTGTCTGCTTGGGGTCGGGCTCGGCGGATTTGAAAAAGCTGAACATGGGTCATTAAATCGTGGCTTACGATTCTAATGACTTTCACGTTTTTGAAGGTCTTGGTGGTTTGCTGGCAGCCGAAATTTCCCTGGGTTGCGATGCGTCCTCGCACCTTCCGACAAGCCGCAGCGATGCAACGGGCGCTGCCTGCGGGTTCGCAGCTCAAGCGACGCCACCGCTTGTCGTGTTCTTTTCTGCAATACTGCTGAAATGTATATTGATCAAAGTCAGGCCCTGCATGCCTAAGGTGCAACAGCTGCTCAACTGGTTCGCACGCCTGAGCCTGGTCCGGGTGCGCTGGGCACTGATCGGTGTACTTGGCCTGTGGTCGGCCATCCATATCTTGTGGCTACCCAACGGCTCGGAGTTCGACCGGGGCAGTTACGACCAGATGGTCAAGCGCCGGGTGTTCGCACCGAAGCCGGACCCGAAAATCGTGATCGTCGACATTGACGAGCGTTCACTTGACGAACTCAAACAGGAATTCGGTCGCTGGCCCTGGCCCAGGGAAACTCTGGCCGCCGCGCTGGACTGGCTCAACCGCCAGGGTGCACAGGCCGTGGTGTTCGACATCCTGTTTGCCGATGCGGACACCCTCAATCCGGCATCGGACGCAGCCTTCGCAGAAGCGGTACAGGACACGAACAACACCTACTTCCCGGTGCTGAGGCTCAACCCGGAAAACGACAAGCTCAGCCAGGTGCGCACAGACCAGTTGCCCGGCTTTGCTTCCCGCAACGGGAGTGCGCCACCGTCTCCAGGACCGAGCGTGGCGGTAGTGCCCCCGGTGTTCGAGGCCCTGATCCGCTCCGAACGGCTCGGCTACCACAACATCTACGCCGATGACGACGGCGTGAACCGGTTTTACCGGCTGTGGGAAGACAAGGAAGGATGGCGGCTGTGGTCCTTGCCGGCTCGTCTGGCGCAGGACCTGAAATGGCCCTTGCCCGAACAAGCCAAATCACTGATCCAGTACACCCGGCATCAGGACGATTTCAACAGTGTGCCCTTCGCCAAGGTCTGGAAACTCAGCCAGACGGCTGCCGGGCAGAAGCCCGACCCGCTGTTCAAGGATGCGGTCGTGATCATCGGTGCGACCGCTACCAGCCTGTTCGATGTCAAGGTCACACCGATTGCAACCACGCATCCGGGCGTCATGGTCCTCGCCAACGTGATCGACAACCTCAAGCAGCAACGCTTTCTTCGACAGGTGCCGGCGTGGGTGCAGGTGGTCGTGGCGTGGCTCGGACTGCTGCTGATGGCCTGGGCCAGCACACGCATCCGGGAAGACCAGATGAAATGGGCCGTCCCGGCCGCCCCCAGCCTGTTTCTGGGACTGGGTTATCTGGGCCTGAACAGTGGCCAGAACATTTACCTGGATCTGGCACCTTCAGCCTCCCATGCCCTGCTGTTCTTCACGGCCTGGACGGTGTACCTGAACTGGCGCACGCGTTTCTTCCTGCAGCCTCCGACGGCCCCTCAAATTCAGGCGACCGATCAGCAGGAGACCTTTGCCGTGCTGCAGATGCACTACGAATCGCTGGACACAGGCGACATCCTGGACCGCTTGCCACCGCAGGCACACTCATGCACGGTGGTGCAGCTCGGCGCCATCGGACAAATGGCGCACCTGCAGCGGGGTCTGGTGTACATGGCCATCCGCACAGGCAGCGGGCAGGACGGTCCAGCCCTGCTGCGCCAGATGGCAAGCGCCTTGCCCGTCAAGCCGATGGCCGTTTTCATCGGGACGCCAAGGGCCCCGCGCTGGGGGCCGGAACGTTATTGGGAACAGATCTGGGAAGATACAGCCCATGCGCAACACGAATGGAGAACCCGTCATGCACCTGTCTGATTTGTCTTTTGGGCGCCTCAGCAAGTGGCTCGTTCTGGCCTGTGGCCTGCTGCTGGCAAACGTCGGGCACACACAGGGGCAAGCCATCGATGCCCAACGCATCGTAGACGCGCTCAAGCCAGAGCCTGCGCCAGCACTCAAGACACGCGGCCTGCGCAACCTGAATGTGGAACAGACCGGGGAAACGGTCAGTCAGCCCAGCGCACCCAAATTCGTCTCGCTGACCATCGGCTTCCAGTTCAATTCGGCGCAGATCACGCCCGAAAGCGCCAGCACCCTGGCCACATTGGCCCAGGCACTGAAGTCGGAAGAACTGGGCGGGCTGGAGTTCATGGTCGAAGGACACACGGACGGCAAGGGCACGCCGGAATACAACCTCAAGCTGTCACAGCAGCGCGCCGCGACCGTGAAGACTTACCTGATGCAGGCTGGCGTCGATGCAAAACGGCTGCAATCGCAGGGCAAGGGCGACACCGAGCTGGTCAATGCCCAGGACCGTTTCGCCTCCGAAAACCGCCGGGTCAAGGTGATTGCGCTGACGCGCTGACACACGCCACGAAGTCGCGCTGTCAGGCGATCCACACCCCATTGCAGGAGTAGACAAGATGAACTCGCTCAAGATCCGGCTGATCACCCTGGCCCTTTGCGCCACCACCGCACTGTCGGCACAGGCCGAAAGCCTGACGGTGATCCGTCCTGCCGAACTCAAGGCGGACCGGTTCCTCGATGCCGCCACTTTGCAGACCCTGCAGGTAGGGCAGGTCGTGGAGAGCAGTCGCACCGAAGCCGGGTGGGTCCAGATCCGTGTGGCCGGCCAGCAAGGCTGGGTCCGCGCGATGACTCTCAGGGGCGCCAGCACGGCCGCCGTGGCCACCGTGGCCAGCCTCGAGTCCGGTCGCTCGGGCAGCCGCAACAGCATGTCGACCACAGGCATCCGCTCGATCCCGAAGGCCTCCCGGCATGCCCTGATCATCGGCATCGGCGAATACGCCGCCCCGGGCATCACGCCCCTCAAGGGCGTGAAAAACGACATGCAAAGTGCTCAGCAAATCGCACTGACGATGTCGATTCCCGAAGACAACATTCGCTACTTGCGGGACGGCCAGGCCACCGCCCAGCAAATCATGCAGGCGGTGGAAGAGCTCAATGCACGTGTGCGCCCAGGCGATCGGGTGTTTGTGTATTACTCGGGTCACGGTACGCGCTGGGTCGACCCCAAGGACCCCGGACATTGCACAGAGGGCCTGCTGAGCACCGATGGCAAAGCCATCTCCAACGTGGAAATCAGTGACCTGCTGTCCCCGATTGCGGCCAAAACCGACAAGCTGCTGGTCTTCTACGACGCCTGCCACTCCGGCGGCATTGCCAGCCAACCGCTGCGCACCCGCTCCTTCAACCTCGCCGATGCGGTGCTGACGCCAAAGTTTGTAGGCAACATGAGCCCGGAAATCTGCGCCAAACCAAGCAACCTGCGCACCCGTTCGCTCAGTGGCGAACTCAATGCCAAGGGCATCCTGCCTGACAACATCGTGTCGATCGCGGCTTCGCGACCCGACGAAGTATCTTTCGACGATGCCCGCTCCGGCGGCCTGGCCACCGTGGCCTGGCGCGATTGCCTGCAAGGCAAAGCGAAGGATCTGGACGGCAATGGCCTGCTCAGCGTGGAAGAGATCACCAGCTGCGCCCAGGCCAGCATGGATGTGAAACTGCGGCAGTTCCCGGATGTACTCGGGCAACACATGACCATTGGCGGCAACAAGGCCTTCATCCCCTCCTACCAGGTGGCGTCCACCGCAGTGGCACCCCCACCGACTCCCGCCGCCCCGCCGGCACCGGATGCCGGTCCGGCTGCAGCGCCTGCGGCACCGATGGCTTCGGCCACGCCCAGTCTGCCGCAGCCTCCGCAGACCGCCATCCAGCCTGCGCAGCTTCTGGCGCAGGTGCATGCACAGCGTGATGCGGCCAGGACGCTGACCGCGACGGCACAGCCGGCGGTCATGCGGATCATGAGGGACCCGCTGCAACTGACCGTCACGTCACCCCGCAGCGGCTACATGTATGTGGCGCTGGCCGGCTCCGACCAGAAGAGCCTGTACCTGCTGTTTCCCAATGGAATCGATGGCGACAACCGGATCGAGGCCAACCAACCCGTCCAGCTGCCCCGCAAGGGCTGGCGGATCACCGCCGCAGGACCCCAAGGTTTTGACACGGTGCTGGTCATGGTCACCGACTCACCCCGTGACTTGTCCGGTCTCGCGGGTGAGGCCATGGGGCCCTTTGTGAAGACCTTCCTGACCCCGCAAGGCAACAGCCAATTGCAGGCCCTGCTGGCCAACTCGGCGAATGCCGACCAGCAGGTGTGTCAGCAGGCAGGCGCCACGCGCAACCTCAGTGTGGAGCGCGATTGCTCGGATGGTTTTGCCTCGGCCTTGGTCCAGATCGAGGAACGCTAAGGCCTCTGACCAGCAAGGCGGTCAGTTCGCGTCCGTCTTCTTTTTCGGAACCAGCCAGCGGTAAAGCGGAGCGGACTGGACGTCCTGCAGCGTTCCGTCCACATGCTCGATGAGCTTGTCTGCGGTGTCGAGGGTCTTGCGGGTCTGCACCAGCGAAGTCTCGAGCTCCTTGAGTGTGGAAGTGGCCTGCACTGCCGTGGGTTGCAGCGCGCTCATGGTGTCCCGGGTTTGTCCAAGCACCGCCGGCAGGCCGTTTTGCGGATCGCTCATGGCTTTCATCGCCAAAGTGCTTTGCTGCAGCACTGCCACCGTGTGCGCCATCACCAGTTGCGACTGCTGCAGATTGGCCCGGATGCCGTTCTTGGGGTCGGCGATCTGGGTCAACAGCAGCTGGAACTTGACCAGCAAGGGGTCAATCCGTTTGGCCAGGTCTGCGGTCAGGTCTTCCCGCTGGATGGCAATGCGCGCATGCTCGGCCAGTGGTTTTTGCTGCGCCTCGTCCCGGATCAGGGTCAGCTCTGCCGTCACGATTTTGTCCTTGGTCACCTTGAGAACGGCGCCCTCGGTCATGAAGGCGGCGTAGGCTTCCCGAATCTGCACCTGTCCTTTGACCACGCCCTGCGGCGACAGGGCCAGCCGAGTCAGTTTTCCGATCTCGAAGCCCTTGTAGTTGACCCTCATGCCTTCGTGCAGGCTGGCGGCCGAGTCGGTTTCGAAATCGAGCGTCAGCCTGGACTCCCATGTGCCCTTGAGCTGAGCCAGGTAGAGCATGGCCAAGGCCATGGCCAGCAGTGTCAGCAGCAATTGCCAGCGCAAGCGCAAGCCAGAAGAGTGGTTGGGACTTGACATGTACGGTCCTAGTGAAGCATCCAGAAGAAATCAGCCACTTCGATGCCGATGATCAGCAGCACGCCCAGCGTCATGGCACGCGACATCATCAGGTGGGTTTTGCCTTCGTGTGCCTGCAGAAAGCGAATCTCCAGAAAAGCCAGCAGACTCAGGCAGCCCGCCAGCAGCAACATGCGAACGCCGGCATGGATGATGTACGGGTACTGGAACTCGACCCAGAAGGATTCCCAGACAGTCTGGCCGTAACCAGACAGGCTGTGCATCATGCCCAGCCATGATCCCGCCATCACGCTCAGGAAGAACCACATCCAGGCCACCACACAGGCCAGGGCACAGGCCAGCACATAGTCCCCCGTCTGCCGCCCCTCGTGGAGTCGGCGCGCCAGACCCGCATCGGTGGCCAGTTGGAAATTGACCCTCAACAAGACAAAGGCTGCCACCAGCAAGGTGGGCAGGCGTCCAAGCAACACATGGGAAAACAGCTCGCGGCTGATGGCAGGGTCCAGCACACCAGACTCGTGCGCGGCGATGACGGAAAACGCCATACCGGCCAGCCCCCCCACGAGCACGGCGAACCAGCCACAGCCCCGAAGAAATTGGTGAGCCAGATTGAACATCAGATCCAGGGACCCCTGCTTTCCGGAGCGGTGCTCAGGAGCTCCCGGCTTTCCTGAACAGGATCTTGCCGACCACCACCTGTCCGGCCTCGTTGCGCTCCAGGCTGATGACCGCATCATGGCCCTTGACGCTCTGAGTGAGCTGGCTTTCACGCAGGTCGGCCGTGGCCTTGATGGCGTTCCACAGCCCGCCAAGCAGGCTGATGAGGGCCAGCGGATTTTTCGGTGTCAGCTCGTTGGGTGGCGGCTCCACCTCGACCTTGCCACCGTGTTTTTCGACTGCATTGAGCCATTTTTGCAGGCGATCGGGCGTGTTGTTGGGACTGACCTTGTCGTACATGAGCACGGTGACCAGCGGCTCCTGCTGCTTGAGCGCCGAGTGGAGGTCCCTGTCAAAGCTTGCAATGTCGACAAATCGCAGGGTGCTGCTGGCATGGTGCGCGTGAGCAGACGCAGGCTTGTCGGCCTGCTGGGGAACGGTTTCACAACCGCTCAGAACCAGGAGACCCGCCAGCAAAGCGTGCGAAATGGATGATCTGTTCATGCCTTTGGCTCCTTGTTGCATCAACGCCCGCCCTCACCCACCAGGGCATAGGGCGCCCAATAGGCCGGGTGAGCGAAGTTCGGTGTCTTCATGGTTTCCAGCATGGCCTGGCGCAAGGCCTCGGCACGGCGCATGGTCGGGTTTGTCTTATAGGCGGCAAAGGTCCTCGTGGTCAGGGCCATGGCACTTTCGGATTCGACAGACCAGTGCGTGACCAGCAGACTTCGGCTGCCGGCATAGAAGAAACCCCGGGCCAGACCACTCATCGCCTCTTCGGCCTTGCCATCCGCCCCGGCCGTGTTACAGGCCGACAGCACGACCCAGTCGGCATTGAGCCGCAAACCCAGCACATCCTCGAGCGTCAGCAAGGGCGATTCCTTGGGGTCCTTGGTGGCCGCCATGGCCAGTGCAGGCTGGTTCAGGTTGGGCAGATCACCGGCCAGCAAGCCGTGCGTGGCAAACACCACCACCTGCTTTTTCGCCAGATTGCCCGCAACGCTCTGCTTGAGCACGGAAGACCGTGTCGCCTCATGGCCGAGGATCAGGTCATGTTTGGGGTCGGCCTGCAGGATGTTGGCCAGCTGCAGCACCTCGTCGCGTGTTTCCGGCAAAGGCGGAATCTTGCTGTAGGCCACGTAATTGGCCGCGTCCATGATGCTGCGCTGCTGACCATCGACCGATCGCGTGACCGCCACCGAACGCACCGTGTTGCCCGATGAGGCACTGACCACCGCGGTTTGGGCATCAAAAATCGGATCGCCCCAGGCCAGCAGGGCTTGTGGCGCAACAGCTTGCTTGCTCAGGCGCTTGAGTGCCAACCAGCCATTGGCGGTGGGCACATGGCTGACCGCCACATCGCGGACCAGCCATGCCACGGCATTCATGTCAGGTTTGCGCGGGAGCACGGCAAAGGGCAGCTGCGCCAATTGCCCGGAGGTGGCCACGATCAGGTGGGCTCGGTTTTTGATCTGCTCTTCAAAGGGCTGGAAGATTTCCTTGTAGATCGCGTATCCACTGGCCACGTCGAACCGCGGGGCCCGCGCGCCCAGGCCGGCAACATCCAGCGTGTCACGGACCTTGCCCACCAGTTTCCTGAGTTCGACCTCGGAAAGACCCGCGGCATGGAAGCGGACTTTTGCCTGGCTGTCGATTGCCCAGATGTAAGTGGCATCTTCCAGCGGAATGATGGATACAAACAATTCGTCGGGCTGCAGCTGTCTGGCGATCTCGGCTGTGGTGGGTGACTTTGGCTGAATCAGCTGGAAGTATTCCGGGTAGCCTTTCTGGATTTCCGCCTTGTACTGACGACGCAGCTTTTCGATCTCGTGCAGGCGCTGACGCATCTGCTCGACCACCAGCGGATTGCGGCGCTTTTCCTCTTCCGTGCCCTGTCCGCTGATGTAGTTGGTGATGGACGCGATCTCGTTCTTCGCGTCCTGCTCCTTGCGGATGATCTCGGACAGACCGGGGGCAGAAACGCCCGAGCGCACCGCGGCCTCTGCCAGCGCCTGCTGGACCTTGGAGGTGTTGAGCTGGTCGGCGATCTGGAAAATGGTTTCTGCGTCTTTTGCATCCTGGCTGGCCGTCTGCGCCAGCAGCTGCATGTAGCTTTGAAGAATGAAGCGCTTGGTTTTTTGCTGCAGGGCGTTCTCGGCGTAGTCACCCGTCAACGATTCAGGCGCGGTCATGTTGCGCACCGCCCTGTCAAATTCTTCCCGAGCCTGGGAAACTTGGCCGCTTTTCCAGAGCGAAACGGCCATCATTCCCCGGTTCACCGCCGTGAAATAGTGGTCTTCACCAAAGTTGTTCAGATGCCAGTTCATGTTGGCCTGCAACACCTTCAGCGCCCTGTCGTGCTGGTTGTTCTTGATGTAGGTGAAGGCTCGAATCAGGGACTGGTATTGGGCGCCACGCACTGGTCTGCCGATGCGTGCTGCCTCCTGATCGGCAAGCTCAAAACTCTCGAATGCCTCGCGCCACCGATTGGCGCCAATCAATGCCTGGTTCACGCGCATGCGTGCAAACAGCCAGAAAGGCGAACCTTTCTGGTAGCCCTGATCCAGCACCATGGACTCGCTCATCTGGGCGAATTTGAGGCCGTCATCGAACAACCCCACCGCGTTGTAGTAGTCGGCCACCCGGTTGTAAAAACCCTGCATGCTGCTGCTGGCGAAACCGTACTCCTTGCTTTTGGCATAGGTGTCACGCAATGTCCATTCCGCATCGGCATACATGCCCGCCATCATCTGCTGCGTGCCCAGTTCAATGGAAGCAAACAGCATCGTGACCTGCGACCACTGTTTGGCGTTCTCATGCGGGGCCATGCGCATGACCTTGGCAAGTTCACCTGCCTTATCGGCCGCAATCTTGGCACTCTCGATGCCTTCCTGCCATTTGCCCGTGCGCAGACTGAAACGTGATTTGGCAATGAAGAATTCGACATCGGCCCGGGCTATCCAGAACACGGTGTCACCGCGTCTGGGCATGTTGCGCACGTCGGTCTTCAACAAAGCCTCGGCCTCCGACAAAAGCCGCCCAGCCTCCTTGATGTTGCTGTCGTTCAGGTATTCATTGGCCACCTGAAGCCTGATGCGAACGGCACTCGGCGGCCATTTCTGCAGTTGAATCAACTCCTGCCCGACTTGAAAGGCTTCGGCTCGTTTTTCGGTCCCCATCAGGAGTCCCATGAGCCCCCATTTGGCTTCCATGGGATCGGATTTCGCCCATTCACGCAGGTTTTCTTCACGCTTGAGCGCATCACCCAGTTTGAAGGCTGCCAGATCTTTTTGCCGATAGACCTCCGTTCTTGAACTGAACAGGCTGTTGGGGTCTACAGGTTTGTCCAGAATCTGCTGCAGGCGCTCCCGCTCCTGGGGAGAGAGACGGACACCCGCCTCATCAAAACTCTGGGCTTGCACCAGACACGCACCGGCACAAGCCACAGCCACCCAAAACCGCAGGGACAGAAATTTCAAGATGTTTTTCATGTCCATGGCCTTTTGGTTGTTTTTAGGGGTTGTGGTGAATCCGGATGGACATCCGACACTATTGGAAAATTCTAATAGTTAAAACATCAACCATCCATCAGGGTTCACGATCAGCACCCAGACCGGCACAAGAGCAAATCTCTTGGGAAAACTCAAAAGGGGAAGGTTTTGGCGGCCTGGACTTCGGGGCCTTGCCCGAATCCGCGTCCTCACCGGGCCGAAGGCCCAAAAGAAAAAGGGACAGAGCAAGTCTGTCCCCTGGTATCTGGTGGAGATAGGTGGATTTGAACCACCGACCTCGGGGTTATGAATCCCGCGCTCTCACCAACTGAGCTATATCTCCTGAGGTCGTTGACTTGCGCTCCACAGGAGCCACAAGCCATCAAGCTCGGCATTATAGCCTGTTTGGACGGCCTGCTTTCAGTAAGTCCTGCTGTCAGGACACTCGCCCTTTCACCAGCGGCGGCTTGCAGGTGGCGATGCACAATAGCCGCGAGCGAACAGACGTTCACCCCCCACGCATCCGAATGCTCAAGACGATGATGGCGAAATCCTTTTGTACGGCCTTGCTGTCACTGGCCATGTCCTGTGCGGCTTCGGCCCAGACGCACCCGACAGTCAAGCTGCGCGAACTGCCCGAGGCGCTCAAGCAGCAGTGGCTGCAGACGCGCCCGGAGATGAACAGCAACAGCCGCTGCGCGGCGGCGTTTGACAACCACAGCGATTACGAACGGATGTCCCTGCAGTGCTCCGTGCACATCAAGCTGGGCGCCGAAGGCGCCCGGCGCGCCATGCGCTATTGCGACGAGGAACGCGAGAAAAAGCGCATCCACGCGCCCTGCCGCATCGTGCAGGAATGAAACTCAGGCCACGTAACGCAGGCGCAATTCGCGCTTGAGCAGTTTGCCGCTGGGGTTCTTGGGCAGCGTGTCGGTGAACACCACCCGCTTGGGCGCCTTGAAGTGCGCCATGTGCTGCGTGCAGTGCGCGATCACGCTGGCTTCGTCCAGCGTCTGGCCGGCCTTGACCACGACCACCGCCGTCACGGCTTCCACCCATTTGGCATCGGGCAGGCCGATCACGGCCACCTCGCTGACCTGGGGCAGTCGGTAGATCATTTCCTCGACTTCGCGGCTGGCCACGTTTTCGCCGCCGGTCTTGATCATGTCTTTCTTGCGGTCGACCACCGTGATGTAGCCTTCCTCGTCGATGGTGGCCAGGTCGCCGCTGTGGAACCAGTCGCCCTCGAAAGCGGCGTAGGTGCGCTCGTCGTCATGGAAGTAGCCCAGCATCAGGTGCGGCGAGCGGTGCACGATCTCGCCGACCTCGCCCGGTTTCACATCCCGCATCTGGTCATCCACGACACGGGTTTCGACGTTGCGCACCGCCTTGCCGCAGGAACCCGGCTTGCGCAGCTGGTCCTCGGGGCCAAGCATGGTGGCCAGCGGCGCGATCTCGGTCTGGCCGTACAGGTTCCACAGCCGCACACTGGGCAGCCGCGTGGCGATTTCCTTCATCACCTCCACCGGCATGATGGATGCGCCGTAGTAGCCCTTGGCCAGCCTGGACAGTTTGACCGGGTCGAACAGTGGCGAGCGCAGCAGCGCGATCCAGACCGTGGGCGGGGCAAAGAAACTGGTGATGCCGAACTTTTCGATCATCGGCAGCAGGTTGTCGGGCGTGGGTTTGGACGTGATGACATTGGTGCTGCCCATGTAGATGGCCGGACCAAAGAACACGTCGAGCTGGGCGCAGTGGTAGAGCGGCAGCGCGTGCAGGGCCACGTCCTGCTCGGCAATTTCGGCATCGATCACGCAGCTCACGTATTGCCACAAGACCGCGTCGTGCGTGAGCATGGCGCCCTTGGGGCTGGATTCGGTGCCACTGGTGTAGACGATCTGCGCCACATCGGTGCTGGTCAATTTCAGCTCGGGCAGCGCGTCGGTGCAGGCGGCCAGCGTGTCAAAGCTGTGCATGCCCGCCACAGGCTGGCTCGGGTCTTCGGAAGGCAGCCAGATGAACTGCGTGACCTGCGTGTCCAGCTTGCTTGCGGCCTGCGCCAGCTCGGCCAGACCACTGTCGGTGGCCAGCGTCCTGGCACCCGCATGGCGCAGGATGTAGGCCACCTCGTCAGGTTTGAGCATGAAGTTGATCGGCACCATCACGGCGCCACGTCGGGCCAGGGCAAAGCGCAGCGCCGCAAAACCGTGCGAGTTGCGCGCCAGCACCGCCACCTTGTCGCCCTCGGCCACACCGATCGACGCCAGACCGGCCGCCAGCCGGGTCACCAGCGCATCGAACTCGGCATAAGTCCAGGTGGTCGCGCCGCAGACGATGCCGGTCTTGGCAGGCAAACGCTGCGCGGTGCGGCGCAAGGCATCGGCAATGGTCTGGCGGCGAACCACCGGGGCGATGGGATGCGACGTGGGCGACATAGATCGGGTCTCCTGCATGTATTTATGATGGACAGATTGGAAACCGAAGACGAGAGACCGACAAGTGGCACTCCCCCCTGCTTCCCCCCGAAAACTGTCACATACGCGAACCGTGGTCTACCGCGGCTACGACCGCGAGGACGGCCTGTGGGACATCGAGGCCGAACTCACCGATGTCAAGCCCTACACCTTCCAGGTGCCCAACGAGCGTCCATTCCCTGCCGAAGAACCGATCCACCACCTGCTCATCCGCGTGACGCTGAACGACGACATGCTGATCCACGACATCGCCACCTCGATGGACAGCATCCCGCACGCCGAGTGCAGCGGCGCCCCCGTCAACATGCACAAGTTCAAGGGCCTGCGCATGGGCTCGGGCTGGCGCAAGCTGATCAACGAGCACATCGGCGGGACCGCAGGCTGCACCCACCTGCGCGAGATGCTGTTCAACATGGCCACCGCCGCCTTCCAGACTCTGCCCTCGGGCCAGTGGCTGCGGCGCGAGGAACGCGGCGAGGCCCACGCGCCCCTGCAGGAGCCGGCATTTTTCCTGAACCAGTGCCACAGCTGGGCCTACGACAGCCCAACGGTGCAGCGCAGCTACCCCATGTTCTACAAGCCCAAGGCCACAGCATCTGCCAGCGGCGATAATTGAGGCTTGGCGGGAAGGCATCGGCCTTCCCTTTTCACTTTCAGCCTCTGGATCTACACCATGAACCGCTGCACTCCTGCGCCGCAAGGCGACAGCGCCGACGCGCCCACCAAAAAAGTCTTCATCAAGACCTTCGGCTGCCAGATGAACGAGTACGACTCGGACAAGATGGCCGACGTCATGAAAGCCGCTGAAGGCTACGTACCCACCGACGATCCAGAGCAGGCCGACCTGATCCTGTTCAACACCTGCTCGGTACGCGAAAAGGCGCAGGAAAAAGTCTTCTCCGACCTCGGCCGCGTGCAGCACCTCAAGGCCAAAGGCGTGCTGATCGGCGTTGGCGGCTGTGTGGCCAGCCAGGAAGGCGAAGAGATCATCAAGCGCGCGCCCTATGTGGACGTGGTGTTCGGCCCGCAGACCCTGCACCGCCTGCCCGAGCTGCTGGCCGAGCGCGAACGCAAGGCGCGCCCGCAGGTCGACATCCGCTTTCCGGAGATCGAAAAGTTCGACCACCTGCCACCCGCCAAGGTCGAGGGCGCCAGCGCTTTCGTGTCGATCATGGAAGGCTGCAGCAAGTACTGCAGCTACTGCGTGGTGCCCTACACCCGCGGCGAAGAGTTCTCGCGCCCGTTTGAGGACGTGCTGGTCGAAATCGCGGGGCTGGCCGAACAG
>JACCDU010139790.1_pt1 | contig 20855 bp, 22 predicted proteins | sample 7446081 | NCBI WGS metagenome assembly JACCDU01 (sample SAMN15323447, study PRJNA562643) | freshwater metagenome | isolation source: river surface water | place: USA:Blue River Watershed | collected 2017-08-17
GCGCTGAAAGTAGTTGTCATGAGTTTTCTCTTTGAAGAAAGGTTTGTCGGGCCCTTTTCCACGGTCGGTGCTCCTCTTTTGGGAGCCTCTTAGGTGGGAATTTGCCAGCCTTTTAAGGAGCTGAGCTTCTTCGCCGCGGGACCACAAAATCGCTGCGAAGCCTACCATTATACGAAAAATCAAGGACTTGCGGGGATATTGGTTACCATCGGTGCATGTTCAGTTATCGACACGCCTTTCACGCCGGCAACCATGCGGATGTGCTCAAGCACATCACCTTGCTGGCCACCCTGCGCCACCTCATGCAAAAAGAGGCGGGCATCACCCTGATCGACACCCATTCCGGCGCGGGCTTGTACCGCCTGGATGGCGATTACTCCCAAAAAGGCGCGGAAGCCCAGGACGGCTTGTTCAAACTGTTGGCGGCGCTGGAAAAACTGGACAGCATTCCGGAGCCCATCGAAGACTATCTGGAACAGATCGCCAGTTTCAATGCCAATGGCGAGGCCCGCATCTACCCCGGTTCGCCCTTTTTGATGCAGCGCCTGATGCGCCACGAGTCACGCGACCGCCTGCGCTTGTTTGAATTGCACCCCACCGACAGCCGCGCCTTGATGTCCAACATCGCGCAGCTCGATGCAGGTCGCACCATCACCGTCAGCCGTGAAGACGGCTTTGAGGCACTCAAGAAGCTGCTGCCCCCACCCGCCTCAGCCACCGGCTCCAAACGCGCCATGGTCTTGATCGACCCCAGCTATGAGATCAAGTCCGATTACATCAAGGTCGCCAACGTCATTCAGGAATACCTCAAGCGTTTCTCTACGGGTACCTATCTGGTCTGGTACCCGATCATCCCGCGCCCCGAGGCGCATGAGTTGCCCCGCCGCCTGCGGACTCTGGCCAACCAGGCGCAAAAGCCCTGGCTCAACGCCACCTTGGCCATTGGCCGTGGCCCTGGCGATGAGGGGGGGCTGGTGGCCAGCGGCATGTTTGTGATCAACCCGCCGTTCACCCTGAAAGACCAGATCCGCAAAGCGCTGGATGTGGTGGGCCCCGCTCTGGCACGCGGTACTGGCAAGAGCTGGCAGGTCGAATCGTCTTGAGCGCCGGGCGTTCTTGATCCGGCACGCATAAGCCTGAGAAGATTGCGCCAAATGCCCCCGTAGGTCGGCGGCTTCAGCCCCGACATGGACCTGCGCCAGGCCCACACATGTCGGACCTGAAGGTACCGACCTACACATAAACGCTGGGCGTTGTGGCCCAACAGCACGGCCTCAGGGAAAGTCCTGATCAACCTCACACCAATTAACCGACCGTCCGGTCGGTTAATTGCTATACTTCGCCACGCGCCACGATCATCCCATCCTGTCAGGCGCAGGAGAAGCCCATGTACACGCAATCTTTCAGCGTATCCGACCAGGATGACGCCAAGTCAGCCGGCCTGAAGGCCGTGCCCAAGCAAGCCAGCGCCAGCGAACAGGCGCTGCAAGCCCAGTTTGACGAACGCATCGATGCCGACGGCCGCGTCGAGCCCCGCGAGTGGATGCCCGAGGCCTACCGCAAGACCCTGGTGCGCCAGATCAGCCAGCACGCCCACAGCGAAATCGTCGGCATGCTGCCCGAAGGCAACTGGATCAGCCGCGCCCCCAGCCTCAAGCGCAAAGCCATCCTGATCGCCAAGGTGCAAGACGAAGGCGGTCACGGCCTGTACCTGTACAGCGCCGCCGAAACCCTGGGCACCAGCCGCGACCAGATGCTGGACGCCCTGCACACCGGCAAAGCCAAATACAGCTCCATCTTCAACTACCCCACACTCAACTGGGCCGATGTGGGCGTGGTCGGCTGGCTGGTCGATGGCGCGGCCATCATGAACCAGATCCCACTGTGCCGCTGCTCGTACGGGCCGTATGCCCGCGCCATGGTGCGCGTGTGCAAGGAAGAAAGCTTCCACCAGCGCCAGGGCTACGAAGCCCTCTTGGTGATGATGCAAGGCACCGCCGAGCAACAAGCCATGGTGCAAGACGCCGTCAACCGCTGGTGGTGGAAGTGCCTGGCCATGTTTGGTCCGCCGGACGCCGACAGCCCCAACAGTGCCCAAGGCATGCGCTGGGGTATCAAACGCATCAGCAACGACGATCTGCGCCAGAAGTTTGTGGACGCCACCGTGCCGCAAGCCAAGGTGCTGGGCGTGACCTTGCCCGACCCCGACCTGAAATGGAACGAAGCACGTCAAGCCCACGACTACGGCCAGATCGACTGGGACGAATTCTGGTCCACCGTGAACGGCAACGGCCCCTGCAACAAGGAGCGCCTGGGCGCTCGCGTCAAGGCCTGGAACGACGGCGCCTGGGTGCGCGAAGCCGCCCTGGCACACGCCAAGAAACAACAAGCGCGTCAAATGAAGGAAGCAGCATGAGCACTCCAGCACTCAAAGAATGGCCCCTCTGGGAAGTTTTTGTCCGCTCCAAGCAAGGCCTGGAGCACAAGCACTGCGGCAGCCTGCACGCCTCTGATGCGCAGCACGCCCTGCAAATGGCGCGTGATGTCTACACACGCCGCCAGGAAGGCGTGAGCATCTGGGTCGTGCCCTCGGCCACCATCTCGGCGAGTGAGCCCAACGACAAAGGCGAGTTCTTCGAGCCCGCCAGCGACAAGGTGTACCGCCATCCAACGTTTTATGAAATCCCCGAAGAAGTGGGACACATGTGAGCGCCGCCATGAACGCCCCCGTTGATTACCTGCTGCACCTTGCAGACAACGCGCTGATCCTTGGCCAGCGCAACGCCGAATGGTGCGGCCACGGCCCCATCCTCGAAGAAGACATCGCGCTGTCCAACAACAGCCTGGATCTGATCGGCCAGGCCCGGATGCTCTACCAACACGCTGCCGAGCAAATCGGCAACGGTGCGACCGAAGACACGCTGGCTTACTTCCGCGACGTGCCCGACTTCCGCAACTACACCCTGTGCGAATTGCCGCACATGCCACTCATGTCGGCCACCGCACAAGGCGACCGCGACTTTGCAATGACCATCGTGCGCAACTTCCTCTACAGCAGCCTGATGGTGCTGGTGTGGGACCAGCTGCAAAGCTCGCAAGACGCGCAGCTGGCCGCGATCGCCGCCAAGTCGCTCAAGGAAGTGCGCTACCACCTGCGCCACTCGCGCGACTGGCTGGTGCGCCTGGGCGACGGCACCGATGCTTCACACGCCAAGGCCCAGGCCGCGCTCGACCAGCTGTTGCCCTATTGCCAGGAGTTCTGGACCACCAGCCCGCAAGAAGCGGCAGCCCAGGCCAATGGCACCGGCATCGACATGGCCGCGCTGCAAGCCGACTGGAACCAGATCGTGGACGAAGCGCTGACGGAAGCCACACTGCAACGCCCTGCTGCGGGTGGCTTTGTGCCCACCGGCAAGCAAGGCATCCACTCGGAACACTTGGGCTTTGTGCAGGCCGAAATGCAAAGCCTGGCGCGCGCGCACCCTGGCGCCACCTGGTAAGCACATGACCACCACCACCCTGTCCTCGGCTGAACGCGCCTGGGCCTTGCTCGAGCATCTGAGCGACCCGGAAATCCCGGTCATCACGCTGCGCGAGTTGGGCATCCTGCGCGACGTGCGCGAGGGTGCGCAAGGGCTGGAAGTGGTCATCACCCCCACCTACAGTGGCTGCCCCGCGATGGGCCAGATCGAGGACGACGTGAAAGCCGCGCTGGCCACCGAAGGCCTGCAGGCCACCGTCGTCACGCAGCTCGCCCCCGCCTGGACCACCGACTGGATGACTGAGGCCGCACGCGAGAAACTGCGCGCCTATGGCATTGCCCCACCCCACGCCTGCGCCAGCGAAAAATCCGGCGCGAGCAACGTGGTGCAGTTCGCCGCACGCGGCACCAAAGCCGAGGTTGTGCACTGCCCACAGTGCGACTCAGCCAACACCACCGAAACCTCCCATTTCGGCTCCACTGCCTGCAAGGCCCTGTACAGGTGCCTGGACTGCATGGAACCGTTCGACTACTTCAAACCCTACTGAAGCTTCTCAAGAAAGCCCGCCATGACCGCCTTGCGTTTTCATGACCTCACCGTCGCCCAAGTCACGTCCGAAGCCGCTGGCGCCGTGGCCATCACGCTGGCCGTGCCCGCCGATTTGCGCAAAGCCTTTGACTTTGCGCCGGGTCAGTTCCTGACCTTGCGCGCCAGCATCGATGGAGCCGACGTGCGCCGCAGCTACTCCATCAGCTCGGCCCGCAGCCAGTTGCAGCAAGGCGAACTCGAATTGGGCATCCGCCCGGTCGAAGGTGGCGTGTTTTCCAACTGGGCCGCAAGCCAACTCAAAGCAGGTGACACCTTGCGCGTGATGCCGCCCGACGGCCGCTTCACCGTGCAAAAGCAACGCGCCATCCACCGTGTGGGCTTTGCCGCAGGCTCGGGCATCACGCCCATTTTGTCCATTCTGGCCACCACACTCGAAGAGCAGCCCGAATCCAAATTCACCCTGGTCTATGGCAACCGCCGCATGGACAGCGTCATGTTCAACGAGGCGCTGCAAGATCTGAAAGATCGCTACCCTTCGCGCCTGACGCTGATCCACATCCTCTCACGTCAAGCACAAGAGGTGCCCCTGCTCGAAGGCCGCATCAACGCTGCCAAAGTGCGCGCCATCATCGACGCCTTCCTGCCCGTGGGCAGCATGGACGAGGTCTTCATCTGCGGCCCCGAAGCCATGATCGAAGAGACTGAAAAAACCCTGCTCGATGCCGGCGTCAAGGCCGACCGCATCCGCACCGAACGCTTCACCTCGCCCACGCTCGAAGCGCTGAGCCCCGAGCAAAAAGCGAAGGCTGTGCTGGGCCACAAAGCCACACGCGACGGCGGCGAAGTGCAGCTCACCGTGGTGCTGGACGGCAAGCCCTACGACATGCCGATGAACAAGAACGAGAAGATTCTGGACATCGCACTCGCCATGGGCTTGGACCTGCCTTATTCCTGCAAGGGCGGTGTGTGCTGCACCTGCCGCTGCAAGGTCACCGAAGGCACAACCGAGATGGACAAAAATTTCACACTGGAAAAGCCCGAAGTCGACCAAGGCTTCGTGCTCTCTTGCCAGGCCCGCCCCACCAGCAACAAGGTGGTGGTGAGCTTCGACGAGCGCTGATCGACGTTGTCGCCGCCATGAAAAACGCCCTGCAATGCAGGGCGTTTTGTTTGGGGTCAGAACCGATCAGAAACGGTAACCGAGGCCCACGCCCACCAGCACGGGGTCAAGCTTGAGCGTTCCAGCGCTTACGCTGTTACTGTACACATCGGTCTTGATGTAGACCTTCTTCACATCGAAGTTGATGGACCAGTTTTTATCCAAAGGAATGTCCACACCGGCTTGCAAGGCACCGCCCCAGCTGTGGCTGTCCAATGTGACAGGATCCAAACCCGCCGCAGACAAACGAGCTTTGCTGATGTCGGTGTAATTGATACCCGCACCTACATATGGCTTGTAGCCGTTCAGGCCCGTGAAGTGGTATTGCAGCAGCAATGTCGGAGGTAGGTGTTTGAACGTGCCAATCGATGTGCCATTGCTGGACACCGTCTGTTTCTGCGGCACTGTCAAAATCAACTCGACCGCAATGTTCGGCGTGAAGAAATAGCTGACATCCACTTCAGGAATGGTCTTGTTGTCAGCGGCCAGGCCCAAGCCTGTGCTGTCCTTGTTGGCCATGTCCAGATGCACAGCCCGTGCACGCACCATCCAAGGACCTTCGGCTTGTTGAGCCTGAACAGCACCTGCACCACAAGCGGCCAGGGCAGCGATAACGATCCATTGTTTTTTCATGTTTTTTCCTTTGACTGCGAAGCTTTCCGCTTCAATGGTCATTGGATACCTGCAACACCTTTGGCGCATTGAGTTGCCTCAAGCATTTAGGCCACGCTGCAGGAATCTGCGCTAGCTTTGTCGCAGATCAAGCCATGCAGGCCATCGTGCTTTTGTGTGTGCAGGCGGACTGTGGAGCAAGCTCACACGCGTACGCCCTGCAAGGCTCAGAACCAAAACCAGCGCTTCACCGGCTGTTCAGGCCCGACAGAATGCCCATCGTGGCGGCGCTCTGATTCATGGTGTAGAAGTGCAGCGCGGGCACGCCTGCACGGATGAGTTGCTCACACAAATCGGTCACCACCTCTAAGCCAAAGGCCTTGATCGACTCGATGTCGTCACCATAGCCCTGCAAGCGCAGACGGATCCAGCGCGGGATCTCGGCACCGCAGGCGTCCGAAAAACGCAGCAACTGTGCCGAACTGGTGATGGGCATGATGCCGGGCACCACAGGCACATCGACACCCAGCTTGTGGGCATCGTCCACAAAACGGAAATACGCATCCGCGTTGTAAAAGTATTGGGTGATGGCCGAATTGGCACCCGCCTTCACCTTGGTGGCAAAGGCTTGCAAGTCCGCTTCTGGCGATTTGGCTTGCGGGTGGACTTCCGGATAAGCCGCCACTTCGATGTGAAAGTCGTCACCTGTTTCTGCACGGATGAAGGTCACCAGATCGCTGGCGTAATGAAACTCGCCACCTGCGCCATAGCCGCTGGGCAAGTCACCGCGCAAAGCCACCAGACGCTTGACGCCCATGGCCTTGAGTGTGGCCAGCTCTTCGCGCACCGAGGCCTTGGTGGCGCCAATGCACGAGAAGTGCGAAGCCGCCGCCACGCCTTCGTTCTGGATCGCCCCCACGGTGGCAAATGTGCCTTCCTGGGTGGAGCCGCCCGCGCCGTAGGTGACCGAGCAGAACTCAGGCTTCAAACCATAAAGCTGCTGGCGCACCAGGCGCAGCTTTTCTGCGCCTTCGGGCGTCTTGGGTGGAAAAAATTCCAGACTGATGGGCAAATTCAGAGCACTCATCACATCACCTTCCATTCAATAGTCATTGGCCTTGGCATACGCCTTGGCGGCCAGATCGGCCTCGTGGGCCACGCGTGTGGCCTCGCGTGCGGGCAACACCGCAGCGGGGTCAGGCCAGCAGGCCTGCACAAAAAATTCGCGGTTACCGTCACCGCCCTCGATCGGGCTGTCCAGCCACGCCGTCACCTTCATGCCCAGATCGGTCAGCGCGGCGCGCAAACGTTCTTCGATGCAGGGGTACAGGCTCTCGTCTTTCACAATGCCGCCCTTGCCCACCTGGCCTGGTTGCAATTCAAACTGGGGTTTCACCAGCATCAGCAACTGCCCCGTGGGCTTGAGCAAATGCACCACACCTGGCAACACCAGCGTGAGTGAGATGAAAGACACATCGCCCACCATCAGGTCAAAGCCTTCCAGTGCGTCCGGGATGCGCTCGTCACCGGGCTCCAGTTCACGGGCGTTGAGGCCTTCGACGCAAATCACCCGCTCGTCTTCGCGGATGCTGTCGTGCACTTGCGCATGCCCCACATCGATGCCCACCACCTGCGCCGCACCGTGCTTGAGCAAGCAGTCGGTGAAACCGCCGGTGCTCTGCCCGACATCCAGGCAGCGCAGCCCTTGCACCTGCACACCCGTGGCTTTCAAGGCCCCTTCGAGCTTGAGGCCGCCGCGCGAGACATAGCGCGACTCGGCATCGTCGAGCAACTGCAGCGCAGCGCTTTCGGGCACGTCATCACGGTTCTTGCCGACCTGACGCCACTCCCCGTTGGGCTGCTGCCACTGAACGCCTGCGGCGATCAGTCGCTGAGCCTGTGAACGAGACACGGCCAAGCCGCGCTCTACGAGAAGTTGGTCAATGCGCATTCGATGGGGTTCAGTCAAACAATGGGTATAAAGGGGACGGCTGTGGCAAACCGGGTATGTTGGGGCTGAAGCCACCGACCTACGGCAAGACCGTTGTAGGTCGGCGGCTTCAGCCCCAACATGGCGTCACAAAAACACCACGAAGGCTCAAACCACCAACCCATGCAGCGCATCAATAGCGGTAAGTGTCAGGCTTGTAAGGGCCGACTTTGGGCACGCCGATGTAAGCCGCTTGTTCGTCGCTCAGTTCAGTCAGCATCGCGCCAACTTTCTTGAGGTGCAGACGGGCGACCTTTTCGTCCAGGTGCTTGGGCAGCACGTAGACCTTGCCGATGTCGTAAGCGTCCTTGTGGGCGAACAGTTCAATCTGAGCAATGGTCTGGTTCGCGAACGACGAAGACATCACAAAGCTGGGGTGACCCGTGCCGCAGCCCAGGTTCACCAGACGGCCCTTGGCCAGCAAGATGATGCGCTTGCCGTCCGGGAAGATCACATGGTCCACCTGGGGCTTGATCTCTTCCCACTGGCATTTTTCTTCCAGCTTGGCGACCTGGATCTCGTTGTCGAAGTGACCGATGTTGCAGACGATGGACTGGTCCTTCATCGCGGTCATGTGTTCGTAGGTGATCACGTCGCGGTTGCCAGTGGTGGTCACAAAGATGTCGGCCTTGTCGGCGGCGTATTCCATGGTCACGACCTTGTAGCCTTCCATGGCGGCTTGCAGGGCGTTGATCGGGTCGATCTCGGTCACCCACACTTGGGCGCTCAAAGCGCGCAGGGCTTGGGCAGAGCCCTTGCCCACGTCACCGTAACCAGCGACCACAGCCACTTTGCCAGCGATCATCACGTCAGTGGCGCGCTTGATGCCGTCCACCAACGACTCACGGCAGCCGTACAGGTTGTCGAACTTGCTCTTGGTCACCGAGTCGTTCACGTTGATGGCGCGGAACATCAAGGTGCCCTTGGCCGACATTTCCTTCAGGCGGTGCACACCGGTGGTGGTCTCTTCGGTCACGCCAATGATCTCGGCGCTCTTGCGGCTGTACCAGGTCGCATCTTCGGCCAGCTTGGCCTTGATCGAGTTGAACAGGCAGGTCTCTTCTTCGCTGCTCGGGTTGGCGATCAGGCTGGCGTCTTTTTCGGCGCGCTTGCCCAGGTGCATCAACAAGGTGGCATCGCCGCCATCGTCCAGGATCATGTTGGGGCCTTCGCCGGGCGTGCCTGCCGCGCCGAAGTCAAAAATGCGGTGGGTGTAGTCCCAGTACTCGGCCAGGGTCTCGCCCTTGATGGCGAACACGGGCGTGCCCTTGGCGGCAATGGCCGCAGCAGCGTGATCCTGAGTCGAGAAAATGTTGCAAGACGCCCAGCGCACGTCAGCGCCCAAAGCTTGCAGGGTCTCGATCAGCACGGCCGTTTGAATGGTCATGTGCAGCGAACCCGTGATGCGTGCACCCTTCAAAGGCTGGCTCTTGGCGAATTCTTCGCGGATGGCCATCAAGCCGGGCATCTCGGTTTCGGCAATGCGGATTTCTTTACGGCCCCAATCGGCCAGGCCGATGTCGGCGATCACGCAATCGGCGTTGACGGCGGTTTTCAAAGGTGCATTCATGTTCAGCTCCAAAGCAATGTGAATAAGCCACACGCGTGGATGAAAGCACTGAATGGGAAAAACAGGCTCACCGCACGTCGAGTGGATGAGCGTCGTTGCTGTATGAAGGTTCCGAGCCTCACGCCCCGCTGCCGACTTTGTTCAAAGCCAGGGGGCGCTGCAACGCTCCTCGGAAGCCTGCGATTATACGAAGAATGATCCCGACATGCGACCCAAGCCGTAAAATCAGGGGTTTTGCCAAGCAGCGCCGCGCTTGGCCACGCCGGGCGCGTTTTGCCGCCCGCAAGAATTTCAGGACATTGTGTGACCTACGCCCACGAAACCCGGCGCCGCCGGACTTTTGCCATCATTTCCCACCCCGACGCGGGTAAAACCACGCTGACCGAAAAGCTCTTGCTGTTCTCGGGCGCGATCCAGATCGCCGGCTCGGTCAAGGCCCGCAAGGCCTCGCGCCACGCTACCAGTGACTGGATGGAAATTGAAAAGCAGCGCGGCATCTCGGTGGCCTCGTCGGTCATGCAGATGCTGTACCGCGACCACGTCATCAACCTGCTCGACACCCCCGGCCACAAAGACTTCTCAGAAGACACCTACCGCGTGCTCACCGCCGTGGACTCGGCCCTGATGGTGATCGACGCGGCCAACGGTGTGGAAGCGCAAACCCGCCGCCTGATCGAGGTGTGCCGTCAGCGCGACACGCCCATCATCACGTTTGTGAACAAGATGGACCGTGAAGTGCGCGACCCGCTCGACATCCTCGACGAAGTCGAGCGCGAGCTGGGCATGCCCTGCGTGCCCATGACCTGGCCTGTGGGTCAGGGCAAGAGCTTTGGCGGCATCGTCAACCTGCGCACGCAGGCCATGACCGTGTTCGACTCCGGCAGCGAACGCCTGCCGCAAGACTTTGAAACCATCCCACTGACCGAGCAAGCCCAACTGGCCGAGCGCTTTGGTTCGGAATGGACCGCAGCCATGGACAGCATGGAGCTGGCCACCGGCGCATCGCCTGCATTTGACGAAGCGGCCTTTTTGGCGGGCAAGCAAACACCCGTGTTCTTCGGCTCGGGTGTGAACAACTTCGGTGTGATGGAAGTGCTGGACGCCCTGGTGGACCTGGCCCCCGCGCCCAAGCCGCGCACCAGTAACCTGATTGTCAACAAGCAGCCCGTGGTCAAGGAAATTCAACCCGAAGACAGCGCGTTCTCGGGCGTGGTGTTCAAGGTGCAGGCCAATATGGACGCCAACCACCGCGACCGCATTGCGTTTGTGCGCATGGCGTCGGGCAAATACACACCCGGCATGAAGCTCAAGGTGCAGCGCACCGGTAAAGAGCTGCGCCCCACCAGCGTGGTCACCTTCATGAGCCAGCGCCGCGAAGCGGTGGAAGAAGCCTTCGCGGGCGACATCATCGGCTTCACCACCCATGGTGGCGTGCAGCTGGGCGACACCATCACCGACGGCGCCAACCTGCAATTCACCGGCCTGCCCTTCTTTGCGCCCGAACTCTTCATGACCGTGATCCTGAAGAACCCGCTGCGCACCAAGCAACTGCAAACCGGCCTCGACCAACTCGGCGAAGAAGGTGCGATCCAGGTTTTCAAACCCGAAATCGGCGGCCCCATGCTGCTGGGTGCGGTGGGTCAGCTGCAGTTTGAAGTCGTGCAGCACCGCCTCAAGGCCGAATACGACTGCGATGTGCGCCTGGAAGGCTGCCAGTACACCGGTGCCCGCTGGATCACCGCCGACACCCCGGCCGAGCTGCGTGAGTTCACCAACGCCTACCCGCAGCGCATGTCGCTCGACGCGGCAGGCACGCTAGCTTATTTGTGCACCAGCCCGTATGACGTGCGCTTGGCGCAAGAGCGCTTTCCCAAGATCCACTTCCACCCGCTGCGCGAGCATGCGGGCCTGGCATTGGGCTCGGCCAACTGAGTGTTCAAGTCACAGGGCTTGAGCCCTGCCTGAAGCCTGCACTTTGCGGGCTCGTTGTCAGGCGTTCATGCCAAACGCAACTCGTGCATGCCGGTGAACACCCGCGCCGCACCTGCATGCAGCAAGGGCTCGTGCGCCACAGGGGGCGCGGCATAGGCCCACACGGTGGCGCCTGCGGCCACGCCCGCCGTGATGCCCACGGTGGTGTCTTCAACCACCAAACAGCGCGCAGGATCGACCTGCAAATGCGCAGCAGCGGCCAGGTACACATCGGGGTGCGGCTTGCTGCGCGGCATTTCATGGCCGCTGAAAATGCGGCCTTCAAAAAAGTCGTGCAGGCCCACTTGCTTGAGCATCATCTCGACCTTGAAGCGGTCGGCGCCAGAGGCCACCGCAATGCGCCCTTGGCAATGGTCGTGCAGATGCGCCACGGCCTCGTGCACGCCCTCGATGGCAGTGATGCTTTCTTGCAAGCGCACATTGCGTCGCTCAAAAAATGCTTGCAGCCATTCATCGGTGAGCGGCTTGCCGGTGTGGGCCTCGATGGTCACGCGCTGGCTTTTGACGGTGTGCCCCACAAAGCGCTGCATGCACTCGGCCAGCGTCATGCGCCAGCCTTGTTCCTCGAACATGTCACGCAGCACACCGCAAGTGATGGCCTCGCTGTCGACCAGCACGCCGTCGCAGTCAAACAAAATGGCTTGAAATGTCATGCGGGGATCATAAGGGCTGCACTTGCAGGCAAACTAGGGGGCTGACTTTCCAGCCTGCCCATGACGCCTCTGCTTCGCATCCACCACGCCGCCATCATCTGCTCGGACTACGCACGGTCCAAACGTTTTTACACCGAGGTGTTGGGCCTGAGAGTGCTGGCAGAAAACTTCCGTGCAGCGCGAGATTCATGGAAGCTGGATTTGGCCTTGCCCGATGGGGGACAAGTCGAGTTGTTCTCTTTCAAGGGCGCACCTGCTCGGCCCAGTTACCCCGAAGCACAGGGTCTGCGGCATCTGGCGTTTGCAGTGACGGATGTACAAGCGTGGAAGTCACATCTGCACGCGCAAGGCATCGCGGTCGAGGCCATCCGCACTGACGAGTACACCGGCCAACGCTTTGTGTTTTTTGCCGACCCGGACGGGTTGCCGCTGGAGCTGTACGAAGTGCCGGGTCAGAGCACATCACCGTCGACGTAATACCAGCGCCCTTCTTCGCGCACAAAGCGGCTGCGCTCGTGCTGACGGATGGCCTTACCGCCCACGCGAAAGCGGGCGACGAATTCGACTTCAGCGGTGTACTCGCCTGTGATGCGGTGTTGCTTGATCTCCAGACCCAGCCACTTGGCCCCGGCTTCGAGCGTCAGCTCGGCAGGCCGTTGACTGCTGTGCCAGGTGGCCAACAGGTAAGGCACATTGCCGCACACAAACGCGCTATAGCGCGAGCGCATGAGGCTTTCGGCATCGGGCGCGGCTTGGCCTGCGTGGTAAGGGCCGCAGCAGGCATCAAAGTGCTGTGCTTGAGCTTTGGCGATGGTTCGGCCGCAGGGACAGAGTGTCAAATTCATGGGCTGTTTTATAGGTCGGCGGCTTCAGTCCCGACGCTGTCGACTGCAGTACAAAACCATGTCGGGGCTAAAGCCGCCGACCTACGGGGATCAGACATCAGGCGGCTTTTCGCGCAGCGCTTTCGGCCTTGTGCTGCTCCAGAGTGACCATGGGCGCGTGGGCTTTTTTCCAGGCGGCATAACCGCCGTCGATGTGCGCCACGTTGGTCATGCCCATGTCCTGCAGGGTTTTGGCGGCCAGGGCGCTGCGCCAGCCTGCGCCGCAAAACAGGATGAACTCTTTGCCCTCGTCAGCGAACACGGGCTTGAAATAAGGCGAGGCCGGGTCCACCCAGAATTCGAGCACGCCGCGCGGGGCCAGCAAAGCGCCGCGCACCGTGCCTTCGCGCTCCAGCTCACGCGGGTCGCGAATATCCACGATCTGCACATCGGGCTGGTTCAGACGGGCACGCACTTCATCGACGCTGTAGGTCGTGACCTGTGCCATGGCTTCGTCAACCAGCGCCTGAAATCCTTTGGTGATGGGCATGTTTGTCTCCGCTTAATGAGTTGCTATTTTGCAGGTGCCAGCCCTGTGAAGTTTGAATTTTTTGCAGCGTCCGCCCGTAGGTCGGTGGCTTTAGTCCCGACACGCAGCCTGTGCCGAAGCCTGCAATGTCGGGGCTAAAGCCACCGACCTACAACATCATTGCCCATTGAATACTTCACTGAGCCGGCTCCATACAGTCTGCATCAGAGCGCGCGCTGGATGATGATTTTTTGCACGTCGCTGGTGCCTTCGTAGATCTGGCACACCCGCACGTCGCGGTAGATGCGCTCGACCGGGAAGTCGCTCACATAACCGTAGCCGCCCAGGGTCTGGATGGCGGCAGAGCAGACTTTTTCGGCGGCCTCGCTGGCGAACAGCTTGGCCATGGCGGCTTCTTTCAGGCAAGGCTTGCCTGCGTCGCGCAGGCTGGCCGCGTGCCAGATCAGCTGGCGTGCGGCTTCGAGCTGTGTGGCGCATTCGGCCAGACGGAAGCCCACGGCCTGGTGGTTGAAGATGGACGTGCCAAAGCTCTCGCGCTGTTTGGCGTAGTCGATGGCCACATCGAGCGCGCTGCGGGCCATGCCCAGGCTTTGCGCGGCGATGCCAATGCGACCGCCTTCGAGCGCCGACAGGGCGATCTTGTAGCCCTCGCCCTCCTGGCCGATCAGGTTTTCGGCAGGGATGTGGCAGTTGTCGAAATTAATCTGCGCGGTGTCGCTGCTGTGCTGGCCGAGCTTGTCTTCGAGGCGCGCCACCACATAGCCGGGTGCGCTGGTGGGCACCAAAAAGGCGCTCATGCCTTTCTTGCCCGCGCCCTTGTCGGTGACGGCGATCACCACGGCCACGTCGCCATTCTTGCCGCTGGTGATGAACTGCTTGACGCCGTTGATGACGTACTCGTTGCCCTCTTTCACGGCGGTGGTGCGCAGGGCCGAGGCGTCCGAGCCCACATGCGGCTCGGTCAGGCAAAACGCGCCCAACATCTTGCCTTGGGCCAGCGGGCGCAGCCATTGTTCTTTTTGCGCGGCGTTGCCATACATCATCAGGATCGCGTTCACCGGGCAGTTGGTCACGCTGATCACAGTGCTGGTGCCGCCGTCACCGGCCGCGATTTCTTCGAGCACCAGCGCCAGCGTGACATAGTCCAGGCCCGCACCGCCCAGCTCCTCGGGCACGCAGATGCCATACGCGCCCAGCTCGGCCAGGCCCTTGTGCACGTCTTTGGGAAAGTGGTGTTTCTTGTCCCACTCGGCGGCATGGGGCCAGAGTTCGCGTTGTGCAAAGTCGCGCACGGCATCACGGATCATTTCCTGGTCGGGGGTCAGCAGCATGGGTTTCTTTCTTTATCGGATCACCACGGCAAAGTCTGGCCGTCGTGGTTCAAAAATGCGCCCCGGTATTTCGGGTCGCGTTGTTCAAGGATGCGGCTCAGCGTCTGGCGCAGGCTGCTCGCGCTTTGCTCGGGGGTGAGGGGCGCGGCGGTGCCGCCCATCTCGGTCTGCACCCAACCGGGGTGGATGGCCAGCACGGTGATGTCGGGCTGATCGGCCTGGGTGCAGCGCACCACCATGTTAAGGGCGGCCTTGCTCACGCGGTACAGCGCGGCGTTGCCACTGGTGGTGTCTTGCAAACTGCCCATGACGGAGCTGATGCAGGCGATCACGCCGTGCGCCTCCTGCACCATGGGCGCAATTTGCGGAATGACCTGCATCGCGCCCATCACGTTGGTGTGCATGACGGCGTCAAAGCTGTCGCGGGTGGGCGGTGTGCTGGCGCTGTTGCGGTCCATCGCACCCGCCACATAGATGGCCAGGTCAATTTTCTCGCCGTCCAGCTGCCAGGACAGGCCCGAGTTACTGGCCGGGTTCGCCACATCGAGGCGCAGGGTTTGTGCACCCAGCGCCTTCAGGTTCGCGAGGCCTTCGTCCGAGCGGGCGGTGGCGATCACGCGCCAGCCCTCGGCCAGGTACTGGCGGGCCAGTTCATGACCGATGCCGCGTGAGGCGCCGATGAGGAGAACAGTTTTCATGCCGACTGAGTTTTTTGAATCGGTGGCTGTAGGTCGGTGGCTTTAGCCCCGACATGGTGCGCTTGCAAGCAGATGTCGGAGCTGAAGCTCCGACCTACGGGGAACATCACACCAGTTCCAGCGCGACCGCCGTGCCTTCACCACCGCCGATGCACAGCGTGGCCAGGCCTTTTTTGAGGCCACGGGCTTTCAGAGCGTGGATCAGCGTGACCATGATGCGGGCACCCGATGCACCGATGGGGTGACCCAAAGCGCAGGCACCGCCATTCACGTTGACCTTGTCGTGCGGCACGTTCAGCTCTTTCATGAGCGCCATGGGCACCACGGCAAAGGCTTCGTTGACTTCCCACAGATCGACGTCTTCGACCTTCCAGCCCGCTTTGGCCAGGGCCTTCTGGCTGGCGCCGACGGGCGCGGTGGCAAACCACTCGGGCTCTTGCGCGTGGGTGGCGTGGCTCACGATGCGGGCCAGGGGCTTGCAGCCCAGCTTGGCGGCGGTGCTTTCGCGCATCAACACCATGGCGGCTGCGCCATCGTTGATGGACGAGCTGCTGGCGGCGGTGATGGTGCCGTCTTTCTTGAAGGCGGGCTTGAGGCTGGTGATCTTGTCGAGCTTGACTTTGCCGGGGCCTTCGTCGATGGACACGACGCGTTCGCCGCTGCGGTCTTTCACCGTCACAGGCGTGATCTCGGCGGCAAAAGCGCCCGACTCGGTAGCGGCCTTGGCACGCTGCACGCTGGTGGTGGCAAAGTGGTCTTGCTCTGCGCGGGTGAAGCTGTACTTGGCTGCACAGTCTTCGCCAAAAGTGCCCATGCTGCGACCGGCTTCGTAGGCGTCTTCCAGGCCGTCGAGCATCATGTGGTCATAAATTTTGTCGTGGCCCATGCGGTAGCCACCACGGCCCTTGAGCATGAGGTAGGGCGCGTTGGTCATGCTTTCCATGCCACCGGCCACCAGCACGTCGTGCGTGCCAGCGACCAGCATGTCGTGCGCGAACATGGCTGCGCGCATGCCCGAGCCGCACATCTTGGACAGCGTGACCGCACCGGCGCTCTTGGGCAAACCGCCCTTGAAGCCCGCCTGACGAGCAGGGGCCTGGCCCTGACCGGCCATCAGGCAATTGCCAAACAGCACTTCGGTGACGAGTTCAGGGCTGATGCCTGAGCGCGCCACGGCGGCCTTGATGGCTGCGCCTCCCAGGTCGTGGGCGGCGAGTGGGGAAAAGTCGCCCTGAAAGCTGCCCATGGGGGTGCGGGCAGCGCTGACGATGACGATGGGGTCGGACATGGTTTTCTCCAATCAGAACGATGAAAACAAGCCACGTCACCCCACAGGGTCACGCGGCGGGAAGCATGCCACCACGAGGGTAGCGTTTGAATGCGTTGCGGAACACGTCCACCACTTCGCCAGCATGGCTCATGGTGACGCCCAAGTCTTTGACCAAACCGTTGTCCAGGCCATAAATCCAGCCATGAACCGTCACTTTTTGTCCGCGACTCCAGGCGTCCTGCATGACGTTGGACATGGCGACGTTGCCGACCTGCTCGATCACGTTCATCTCGCACATGACCGACTCCAGATCGGCCTGAGGCAGATGGTTCAGGCGCTGGCGGTGGCGCAAGCGTACATCTTGCACATGACGCAGCCAGTTGTCAGCCAGGCCCACGCGGGTGCCGCGTGTGGCCGCCAGCACACCACCGCAGCCGTAATGGCCCACCACCATGATGTGCTCGACCTTGAGGGCGTCGACCGCGTACTGGATCACCGACAAGGCATTCAGGTCGGAGTGCACCACCACGTTGGCCACGTTGCGGTGCACAAACACTTCGCCCGGGTCCAGCCCGGTGATCTGGTTGGCGGGCACACGGCTGTCAGAACAGCCGATCCACAAATACTTGGGGTTTTGCTGGCTGGCCAGGCGTGAGAAATACGCCGGGTTCTCCTGAACCATGCGATCGGCCCAGGCCCGGTTGTTGTCGAAAAGGTGTTGAAGTGACTTGCTCATGCGTCAATTGTCGCAGCGCAGCAATAACCTCAGCAAGTCTCGGCAAACAGCTCTCGGCCAATCAGCATGCGGCGGATCTCCGAGGTGCCTGCACCAATTTCGTACAGCTTGGCATCGCGCCAGAGGCGGCCCAAGGGGTACTCGTTGATGTAACCGTTGCCACCGTAGATCTGTACGCCCTCGCCCGCCATCCAGGTGGCTTTCTCGGCAGTCCACAGAATGACCGAGGCGCAGTCCTTGCGTACCTGGCGCACGTGGTCGGTGCCCAGCAGGTCCAGGTTTTTGGCCACGGTGTAGGCGAACGAGCGACCGGCCTGCAGCACGGTGTACATGTCGGCGACCTTGCCCTGAATGAGCTGGAATTCGCCAATGCTTTGGCCAAACTGCTTGCGGTCGTGGATGTAGGGGATCACGTTGTCCATGACGGCCTGCATGATGCCCAGCGGACCACCAGTGAGCACGGCGCGCTCATAGTCCAGGCCACTCATCAGCACCTTGGCACCATTGTTGAGGCCACCCAGGATGTTCTCGGCAGGCACTTCGACGTTGTTGAACACCAGCTCGCCGGTGTGGCTGCCGCGCATGCCCAGCTTGTCGAGCTTTTGCGCGATGGAAAAGCCTTTCATGCCCTTCTCGATCAGGAAGGCCGTCACACCGCGTGCGCCCAGCTCGGGCTCGCTTTTGGCGTACACCACCAGGGTGTCGGCGTCAGGACCGTTGGTAATCCACATCTTCGAGCCGTTGAGCAGGTAGTAACCGCCTTTGTCTTCGGCCTTGAGCTTCATGCTGATCACGTCAGACCCAGCACCCGGCTCGGACATGGCCAAGGCCCCCACATGTTCGCCACTGATCAGCTTGGGCAAGTATTTGACGCGTTGTGCGTCGTTGCCATTGCGCTTGATCTGGTTCACGCACAGGTTGGAGTGCGCACCGTAAGACAAGCCCACCGAGGCGCTGGCACGCGAGATTTCTTCCATGGCAATCATGTGCGCCAAGTAGCCCATGTTGGCACCGCCGTATTCCTCGCCGACGGTGATGCCCAGCACGCCCAGGTCGCCCATCTTGCGCCACAGGTCCATCGGGAACTGGTCATTGCGGTCGATCTCGGCCGCGCGAGGGGCGATTTCGGCTTGGGCAAAGTCGCGCACCGCATCGCGCAGGGCGTCGATGTCTTCACCGAGTTGGAAATTCAGGCCGGGCAAGTTGTTCATGAAGAGTCTCCGAAGGTGAGGGTTCAAACGCGCGTTGAACGTGTCAATAAGTTTGCGGCACAGGGGCCAATGTTTGTTGCATCACCGCGCAAGGCGAGCTTTTGCCGTTGGCGTCGATGTGCACCACCTCGGCGGTGGTCACCACCACGCGGCGGCCGGCCTTGACCACCTTGCCGGTGGCTCGGATCTCGCCGCCTTGGTAACTGCTGAGAAAGTTGATCTTGTATTCGACGGTGACGACTTCCATGCCTTCGGGCACCACGGTCAGGGCCGCATAGCCACCTGCAATATCGGCCAAAGCGCCGATGGCACCGCCGTGAAAGCCGCCTTGCTGCTGCGTGGTTTTGTCACCATAGGGCAGCGCCAGTTCGACCTGGCCCTGGCTCACCGACAGCAAGCGCACACCCAAGTGCTGCATCATGCCTTGGCGGGTCAAGCTCAATGCGACACGGTCATGGGCGGAGGAGGGAGTGGTCACGGTATGTTTCGCTCAAAATCAGAAACCATCACTCTAATTGACGTTTACGTAAACGTCAATCAGGGTTTTACCCGCCTGTTACCGCTTTGGAGGCCTTGGTCAAGAGGGTTTTCGTTTCTTTTTCGTGCGTTTTCACCTCGTCCAGCGTGGCTTCCAGATCGGCCAGCTGCGATTCCAGCTGCTGGCGGTGCTCGGCCAACACCACCAGGAATTTTTTCAGCTGCGGCACGGTGTCACGCGGACTGTCGTACATGTCGATCAGGTCCTTGGCCTCGGTCAGCGACAGACCCAGCCGCTTGGCGCGCAAGGTCAGCTTCAGGCGGGTGCGGTCACGGGCCGAATACACCCGGTTGCGCCCGCCAGGGCCTGAGCGCTCGGGCTCCAGCAAGCCCATGTCTTCGTAAAAACGGATGGCGCGGGTGGTCAGGTCAAATTCCTGAGCAAGGTCGCTGATCGTGTAGGTGCTGGCCATGGGGTACTCCGTCTTTGCGCAATGGGGACAGCCGCTTGCCGAGGCCTCCACCTAGAATGCTTTTCATGTTTGACGTTACGTAACGTCAATTGAGCGAATGCTAACCCAAACCACTGCCCGCATGTCCAATTCCGCACAAGCCACTCCTCTGGACTACCCCCACGCCGACCTACTCCCGGAGCCAGGCAACGTGATGGCCGTCGCCCCGGGCGTGTTGTGGCTGCGCATGGGCCTGCCTTTTGCGCTGGACCACATCAACCTGTGGCTGCTGCGCGACCGCCAGCCCCACCCCACCCAGACCGGTGTGACGCAAGAAGGCTGGACCGTGGTGGACTGCGGCATCGACAACGAGGCGACACGCGAGGCCTGGCTGAAGATCGAGAAAGAACACTTGCAGGGCCTGCCCATCCTGCGTGTGCTGGTCACCCACATGCACCCCGACCACATGGGCCTGGCGCATTGGCTGTGTGAGCGCTGGCAAGCCCCTTTGTGGATGAGCACCAGCGAATACCAGTCGGCGGTGCTGGCCCAGTCGGGCGTGTCCAATTTCGGCGGCGAGCCGACCATGCAGTTTTACGCTGCGCACGGCTGGAACAAAACCGAAGACCTTTTGCAAATCAAAGCCCGTGTGGGCTACTACCCCAGCATGGTGCCGCAAGTCCCACAGGCTTATGTGCGCTTGATGGCCGATGACTCGATCAGCATTGGCGAGCAAAACTGGCGCTGCATCAGCGGCTTCGGTCATTCGCCTGAACACATGGCCTTGTACAACGCGCAAAGCCAGATCCTGATCAGCGGCGACATGCTGCTGCCCTCGATCTCGACCAATGTGAGCGTGTATGCGCAAGAGCCCCAAGGCAATGCCTTGCAGCTGTTTCTGGACTCGCTGAGCAAGATGCAAGACTTGCCGGACAGCCCCCTGGTGCTGCCCTCACATGGACGCCCCTTCAAAGGTGCGGCTCGGCGCATTGCGCAATTGCGGGCCCACCACGACGAGCGCTTGAGCGAGCTGCTGCAAGCGTGCACCGGTCAAGCCCTGTCGGCACACGATGCGCTACCGGTGCTGTTCAAGCGCCCCTTGAACGTGCACCAAACGACCTTCGCCATGGGCGAGTCGGTGGCGCACTTGCACATGCTGTGGCTGAACGGGCAGTTGCAGCGCGAGCTGGGCGCCGACGGCATCTACCGTTTCAGCCGCGCTCAGTCCTGAGCCAAACCCATGGGGGCTTGCTGGAGGGCTTTGCGGCGCTGCGCGTAATCGGGCATGACCTCGCCCAC
>JACCDU010888976.1_pt1 | contig 20841 bp, 22 predicted proteins | sample 7446081 | NCBI WGS metagenome assembly JACCDU01 (sample SAMN15323447, study PRJNA562643) | freshwater metagenome | isolation source: river surface water | place: USA:Blue River Watershed | collected 2017-08-17
GCGAGACCGAGCAACAGCTTCTTTTAATCGAGCGGGTGAGCTCCCACCGTTACCAAAGGACTGCACTTGATGAGGTCTTTTTTGTGCCCTTACAATCAGGGGTGATATGAGTAAATTCAGTCTCCTAAACCTTTCCATGGCCGACTCCCTAGCATCCAGGGGCTTGCTACTCGCACTAGTGCTTAGTGTGGCTGCTTGCTCGACGCCACCGCGAACCAAGCAAGCAAGCATTACCGATCGAAGCAGCTCGATTGCTAGCACTGCACCAGAACCGGTGCCCCCCGGGTTCTATCGGGTGAAGCGAGGTGACACACTCCTGCGCATTGCCTTGGATAACGGACAGTCGTATCGCGATATCGCTGCCTGGAACAATCTTAGCGATCCTAATTTGATTGAAGTGGATCAGGTCTTGCGCGTGAGGCCGCCACCAGGAGCACGCGTTACCACCAAACCGATTGAGCCAGTGAAGCCTGCTGACAGTAAAGATCCCAAAGTAGTGGCTGAGAAAAAACCAGCCCCTAAGAAAGCAGATGAGAAAGAAGTTGCTGTAAGCGAAGCAAAAGTAGATGCTGTTGATCCCCCGATCAAACTCTCGTGGCCAGCTAAAGGTAAGGTGGTTGAAGAGTTCAGTGAAGGCAAAAACAAAGGTATTGATATTGCCGGCAAGCTCGGTGAGCCTATCCAGGCAGCTAGTGATGGTAAGGTGGTTTATGCTGGCAATAGCTTGCGCGGCTATGGCAATCTCGTGATCGTTAAACACGACAACACCTACCTCACCGCCTACGCGCACAATCGCAGTTTGTTGGTTAAAGAGGGTGATACCGTTCGTAAAGGCCAACGCATTGCCGAGATGGGTGACTCCGATGCCAATATGGTGAAGCTGCACTTTGAGGTGCGCGTTAATGGCAAACCTGTTAATCCAATTCAATTCTTGCAATAGAAGTCTTGGCTAAATCCATTCCAAGCGTTTTAGTCTTTGATATTGAGACCGTGCCCGATGTGGCGGGCTTACGTCGGCTTGAGAACTATCCAGCCACACTGAGTGATGCAGAAGTTGTCCAGCAGGTTACTGAAAAACGTCTTGCAGCGGGTAGCAGCGAGTTTCTGCCTCTGTATTTACAAAAGATCGTCGCCATCTCCTGTGTCATTCGTAGAAGCACGAAAGAAGGATTGCCCCAATTTAAGGTAGGCAGCCTCGGTCAAATTGGCGATGATGAAAAAACTATCATCACAGCCTTTTATGAACTCATCGAAAAATACACACCGCAACTGGTGTCATGGAATGGCAGTGGCTTTGACCTGCCCGTGTTGCATTATCGCGCCTTACTCAATCAAGTAGCCGCGCCGCGCTATTGGGAGATGGGCGAGAGTAGCGATAGCGATAGTAAGGATTTCAAGTGGAACAATTACATCAATCGCTATCACATGCGCCATATTGATTTGATGGATGTACTGGCTAAACACAATAGTCGTGCCAATGCACCGCTTGATGCCCTTGCCAAGTTGTGTGGATTTCCGGGGAAGATGGGGATGGATGGCAGCCAAGTGTGGCCAGCATATCAGGCAGGCCAGCTCGAGCAAATCCGCCAATATTGTGAGACCGATGTCGTCAATACCTATTTGGTCTATTGCCGCTTCCAAGAAATGCGCGGTGGATTCTCGAGCGCAGAGTATGAGGAAGAGCTCTCTTTTGTGAAGAAGCAACTAGAGCAGGAAGCAAAACAAGGCAAAGCACCATGGCCAGAGTATTTAGCAGGCTTCACTCAATAAATAATCCTTACCAGAAGCATCCCTTCGCTTGAGTCGCAGATGACCAGAAGCCCCAAGCCTATTCAAACGGCATTTCCGATTGTCAGCGTTGAAGCCTTGGATCTCGAGGCCCAGGGCATTGCGCGTTTAGCGGATGAGGAGGGGCAGAGTGGTAAGGTCATCTTCATTCGTGGGGCATTGCCGACTGAGCAGGTCACCTATACCGTCACCCGAGAGAAAGCACGCTTTGCCAAAGCCAAGCTGAAAGATATTTACAAGGTAGCGGTCTTTCGCACCACACCCAAGTGCAAAGCCTTTGGTATCTGTGGCGGTTGTAGCATGCAGCATTTGGACTTTGCCGCTCAAATTGCGATCAAGCAACGCGTCCTCGAGGATGACCTGTGGCACATCGGCCGCCTTAAGCCCGAAGAGATCCTGCGACCCATTGCCGGACCCGCATGGAACTATCGCCATCGGGGGCGACTCAGTGTCATCGATCGCTCCATTAAAAAAGGTACGGTCTTGGTGGGATTTCATGAGCACAACAGCAGCTATGTGGCGGATATGAGCGCATGCGAGGTGATCCCAGAAAAGATCTCTGCGCTATTAGTCCCGCTTCGTGAACTCGTGGGCTCACTCAGTATTCGGGATCGAGTGCCGCAAATTGAGTTTGCAGTGGGCGATTGCCCCAAGGCAAGTGCAGATACCACCAAGAAACAAATTGCCCTGGTGATTCGCCATTTATTACCCCTAACAAAAGCAGATCTCGATAAACTTGAAGACTTTGCCAAAAACCATGAACTCGGAATTTGGTTACAGGCTGGTGGACCTGAGACTGCCAAACCCTTTTATCCCAGTGAACAGCAGCTGCTGTACCGCCTGCCTGAGTTTGGAATTGAGATGCCATTTCTGCCGACGGACTTTACTCAAGTGAACCATGCGGTCAATCAAGTATTAATCAGCAAAGCTCTATCTCTCCTCGAAGTGAATCCCACCGAACGAATCATCGATCTCTTCTGTGGCATTGGTAATTTCACATTACCGATTGCTACCCAGGCTAGAGAAGTCTTAGGTATTGAGGGTAGCGCCACCCTGACCAAGCGGGCCATGCAAAATGCCAAACACAATCGCCTGGAGCACAAAACAAGCTTCAAAGAAAGCAATCTCTTTGAGACCACAGCAAAGGATATTGCTCAGTGGGGCAAAGCCGATAAATGGTTGATTGATCCTCCAAGGGAAGGGGCGATGGAGATTTGCAAAGCCCTGCGCGATTTGCCCAAAGACCAACATCCAAAGCGCATCGTCTATGTATCGTGTAATCCTAAAACCCTAGCCAGAGATGCAGCCATTCTCACTCACGAACTGGATTATCGATTGACTAAAGCAGGGATCATTAATATGTTTCCTCATACCTCGCATATTGAATCGATTGCAGTATTTGAACGATGATCAATCCATTGGATTAACTTCATGACCAACTACAACGAACTACCCACGGACTTGCCCATTCCTCAAGACGATGGTGCATGCAATCATTTGGTGGGTATGACCTTGCCCAATGTGGAGTTTCGTGCAACTGATGGAGCGATGGTTAATCTCTCGCACATTGCAGGCCGTCTGGTGATCTATTGCTACCCGATGACCGGCCAGCCCAATGTGCCTTTGCCAGAGGGCTGGGATCAAATTCCTGGAGCGCGGGGGTGCACACCGCAGAGTTGTGCATTTCGGGATCATTACCAAGAGCTGCAAGCGCTAGGAGCAAAGGTTTTTGGTCTGAGTGTACAAAGCACTGACTATCAATACGAGATGGCCACACGTCTTCATTTGCCATTTCAGGTATTAAGCGATGAGCGGTTTCAATTCCAACAAGCTTTATCGCTCCCCACCTTTATGGCTGGAGGAATGAACTTATTAAAGCGCGTTACCCTGATTGCTAATCAAGGCCGCATTGAAGCCGTGCATTACCCGATATTCCCAAGTGACAGCGATGCAAGCTGGGTACTGGATTATCTGAGGCAGCACTGAGAACAAAACAAAAAGGGCGCCGAAGCGCCCTGTAAATACAACAGCAGACTACGTTGCTATTAGTCGCGGTCACCACCAAAGATGCCCAAGAGGGCTAAGAGGTTGGTGAAAATGTTGTAGATGCTTAAGTAGATGCCAAGGGTTGCAATCACATAGTTGGTTTCGCCACCATTCACCACTCTCTGTACATCAACGAGAATGAATGCGGAGAAGATTGCAATCGCTACAACCATCAAGGTCAGCATCAGGGCAGGCATTTGCAACCAAATGTTTGCTAAGGATGCCAAGATCAACAAGATCACGCCGATGAACAAAAACTTGCCCATGCTGGAGAAATCTTTCTTGGACACGGTCGCAATCGAAGCCATGACGGTGAAGATTGCTGCTGTGCCACCAAAGGCACCCATGATCAGGGTGGCGCCATTGCTGTAGCTACCCAAGGTCATGCCAATTAAGCGAGAGAGCATCACGCCCATGAAGAAGGTGAAGCCAAGCAAGAGCAAAACACCCACACCGCTGTCTTTGTTCTTTTCAATCGCCCAGAAGAATCCGAAGGCAACAGCTAAGAAAATAATTGCGCCCATGAATGGACTGCCTTCAAAGAAGGTAAAGCCCATAGCAACACCGAGCCATGCGCCAATGACAGTAGGCACCATGGACAACGCCAAGAGGGCGTAGGTATTTCTTAGAACGCGATTACGGGTCTGGGATGTTGCAACCGTTGCACCATTACCAAAACCATACGAATTCAGATCACTCATTGAGTAGCTCCTTATAAAAGGCCCAACACGGGCTTTATAGGCACTAAGTATAGACAAAATAGGTAAAAATCAAGACCCTAGGAATACCACCACCTTAAATAAGGCTTATACCCAAGGAATTCAATGGCTTAGAAGGGGTTCCTGGGGCTAAAACCCTAAAAACAACGTATAATTTCGCATCGCAACACTTGAGGTGTTGCCCCTTTTTCTTGAATCACTATAACTGGAGTTTTGCATGGCAATTCAGCGTACCCTTTCTATCATCAAACCCGATGCAGTCGCAAAGAATGTGATTGGTCAGATTTATGCTCGTTTTGAGCAAGCTGGTTTGAAGATCATTGCATCAAAGATGGCTCATCTTTCCAAGAATGAGGCAGAACAGTTCTACGCTGTCCACAAAGATCGTCCTTTCTTTAAAGATCTCGTGAGCTTCATGATCTCGGGCCCAGTGATGATTCAGGTGCTGGAAGGTGAAAATGCCATTGCTAAAAACCGTGAGTTGATGGGTGCGACCGATCCTAAGAAAGCCGATAAGGGCACCATCCGTGCCGATTTTGCCGACAGCATTGATGCCAATGCAGTTCATGGCTCTGATGCTCCTGAGACCGCTGCAGTAGAAGTCGCCTTTTTCTTCCCAGGCATGAACGTTTATTCACGTTAATCAATTGTCTTGAACACAGCCCGCACGAACTTACTCGATTTTGATGCTGCCAAGATGGCAGAGTACGTTGCGGGACTGAATGAGAAGCCCTTTCGGGCGAAGCAATTACTGCAGTGGGTTCATCAGCGCGGCATCAGTGATGTAGCGCAGATGACCGATTTAGCCAAATCCTTTCGTTCTACCCTCGCTGATTGCGCTGAGGTCGTCAGTCTGCCGGTGATTGCTGATCAAAGGGCTGGCGATGGTACTCGGAAGTGGTTGCTTGATGTCGGTGCTGGCAATGCCGTAGAGATGGTTTACATCCCCGAGGATGATCGCGGCACATTGTGCATCTCATCGCAAGCCGGTTGTGCAGTCAATTGTCGGTTTTGTTCCACCGGACATCAGGGCTTTGCTCGTAATCTCACACCTGCTGAGATTATTGGACAGCTGTGGTTTGCCGAGCATCACTTACGTCAAGACCCCAATGCCGTACGTCGCTTAGATGATGATTGCGCTAGCTTGCAATCGGGCCGTGTGGTCTCCAATGTAGTGATGATGGGAATGGGTGAGCCATTACTCAACTACGATTCAGTATTGGTTGCCCTTCGCCTCATGCTCGATGATCATGCTTACGGCTTATCGCGTCGTCGTGTCACAGTATCAACCTCGGGAGTGGTGCCGATGATGGATCGTTTGGCACAAGATTGCCCAGTAGCCCTAGCGGTATCGCTACATGCCCCCAATGATGCTTTGCGCAATGATCTAGTACCCCTCAATCAAAAGTATCCACTCAAGGAACTGATTGCTGCCTGTGATCGTTATCTTCCTTTTGCTCCCCGGGATTTCATTACCTTTGAGTACTGCATGCTCGATGGCGTGAACGATCAGGATCAGCATGCCAAAGAACTCATTCGTTTATTAAAGGGCTTGCATTGCAAACTCAACCTGATTCCCTTCAATCCATTTCCTGAGTCAGGCTTAAAACGTTCGCCCGCAGCACGGGTTAAAGAGTTCGCACAGATTTTGCAAGATGCCCAGATCGTGACCACTGTTCGTAAAACACGAGGGGATGATATTGCAGCAGCCTGCGGGCAGCTTGCAGGCGATGTGATCGATCGCACGAAGCGTAATCAACGCCAAGAGCGCAGCATGCGCAGTGAACATGTGGTGCAATGGCAGGAACGATAATAGAGGGATGATGAGTAATCCAAATACCTGTTTACCTCCTTTGCCCCTGGGACCGTCTGCCCGGAGGGTCTCGCGTCAGTCAGTGGTCGCTTGGGGTGATAACAAAGTTACCGTTGGTGGTGATGCACCGGTTCGTGTGCAGTCAATGACCAATACGGATACCGAAGACGCCATCGCCACAGCAATACAGGTGAAAGAACTGGCGCGCGCTGGCTCTGAGTTAGTTCGTATCACTGTCAACACCCCTGAGGCCGCTGCTCAAGTGCCGCATATTCGTGAACAGCTCGATAAGATGGATGTGAAGGTGCCCCTAATTGGCGACTTCCATTACAACGGCCATACCTTACTTAAAGACTATCCCGATTGCGCTAAATCCTTATCCAAGTACCGTATTAATCCAGGAAATGTGGGTAAGGGCGCTAAACGTGATCCGCAATTTGCACAGATGATCGAGGCAGCCTGCCATTACGATAAGCCGATTCGGATTGGGGTGAACTGGGGCAGCCTTGACCAAGATCTCTTGGCTCAGATCATGGATGAGAACGCTAAGCTTGCTAATCCAAAAACCTCCCAAGAGGTCATGATTGAGGCATTGATACAGTCTGCTTTGCAGTCGGCATCTAAAGCAATTGAGTTGGGCATGAACCCTGATCAAATTACGCTCTCGTGCAAGGTAAGCGGTGTACAAGATTTGATTGCAGTCTATCGTGATCTTGCAAGACGTTGTGATTACTCCCTGCATTTGGGTCTGACTGAAGCGGGCATGGGCAGCAAAGGCATTGTGGCCTCGACCGCAGCTCTGTCTGTTCTCTTGCAAGAGGGTATTGGTGACACCATTCGGATTTCATTAACACCTGATCCAGGTGCCCCGCGCGAGAACGAAGTGATTGTTGGTCAAGAGATCTTGCAAACCATGGGTCTGCGTAATTTCACGCCGATGGTGATTGCGTGCCCCGGTTGTGGTCGCACCACCAGTACAACGTTCCAAGAGTTGGCTGCCAAGATCCAGTCGTATTTGCGACAGCAGATGCCGGTCTGGAAAAAAACACACCCCGGGGTGGAGAACATGAACGTTGCAGTGATGGGCTGTATCGTGAACGGCCCCGGCGAGAGTAAACATGCCAACATTGGTATCTCTTTGCCTGGAACTGGCGAGACCCCTGCGGCACCCGTGTTTGTTGATGGCGTGAAAGTCAAAACCTTGCGGGGCGAGGGTATCGCCGAAGAGTTTCAGCAAATCGTTGATGAGTACGTCAAGACCAACTACCATGCAAAAAATTAGCGCCATTCGTGGCATGAACGATGTGCTGCCCAGTCAGTCGGCAGCATGGTCTCACTTAGAGAGAGCATTAGCGGATCTGACCCGTGCCTATGGCTACGAACAGATTCGTACGCCGATTGTTGAATCCACTGCCTTATTCCAACGCGGTATTGGCGAGGTTACTGATATTGTCGAGAAGGAGATGTATTCCTTTGAAGATCGACTCAATGGTGAGCAACTCACCTTGCGTCCCGAGGGTACCGCTGCCATCGTACGCGCTGTGATTGAACACAATTTAATCTATGACGGCCCTAAGCGTCTTTGGTACACCGGACCAATGTTTCGGCATGAGCGTCCACAACGCGGTCGCTACCGGCAGTTTCATCAATTTGGTATCGAGGCATTGGGCTTTGCGGGTCCCGATGTTGATGCAGAAATCATCTTGATGGGCCAGCGCCTGTGGGATGAACTGGGCTTAAAGGGTGTGCGCCTTGAGATTAACTCCTTAGGCCAGGCCGAAGAGCGCTTGCAACATCGTGCCGCCTTAGTAAGTTATTTGACCCAACACCAAGCGCAATTGGATGAGGACTCGCAACGTCGCTTGCAAACCAACCCTCTACGGATTCTGGATTCTAAAAATCCCGCAATGCAATCTCTGATCGAGGGCGCTCCTAAATTATTGGAGTTCCTCGGAGCCGAGTCATTGGCTCACTTTAATTCTGTACAAGCCTTACTGAAGGCCAACAATATCCCCTTCAAGATTAATCCCCGCTTAGTGCGTGGCTTGGACTATTACAACCTCACCGTGTTTGAGTGGATCACCGATGCTTTGGGAGCGCAGGGCACAATTGCCGGTGGTGGTCGCTATGACCCCCTCATCGAGCGCATGGGTGGCAAGGCTGCTCCCGCTTGTGGTTGGGCTATGGGTATGGAGCGCGTGATTGAGTTGATGGGTATTTCAGGAAGCGTTCCTGAGTTAGATGCTGTTTGTGATGTGTATGTTCTGCATCAAGGCGGCGAGACCTTAACCCAAGCCTTGATTGCTGCTGAGGCTTTGCGCAGTGCCGGAATTGATGTGTTGCTGCATTGCCCACCTGATGGTCAAAGCAGTAGCTTTAAGTCGCAAATGAAAAAAGCCGATGCCAGCGGCGCGCAGCTTGCCCTGATTATTGGTCCGGATGAGTTAGCGCGCGAGGAAGCCCAGCTTAAAGACCTACGCGGTACAGGGGATCAAAAAGCAATACCGTTAGCAGGCTTGCTTGGCGCTGTGGTCGACGCACTGGTTGATTCCTAAGTCGCTTATTTATCTGTAATCCTCTGCCTTTAGTGCCTTGGGCATAAAATAGGCGTTTATTCAATTGAAGTAATCCGTTTTGGTAGAAATACGATGGCACTCGATCTCGAAGAACAAGAACAAATCGCAAACCTGAAGTCCTTTTGGAACCGCTTTGGTAAATACATTCTTGGTGTGGTTACCGCAGCGTTGTTTGCTTATGCGGCAATGAGCGCCTGGAATTGGTATCAGCGCGGTCAATCGGCTGAGGCTGCCAAACTCTACGAAACCTTAATTGGCACCCTTAGCAAAAATGATCGGGATAAAACATATCTTGCCGCCGATGATTTGCAGAAAAAGTTTGGTGGCACAACCTACGCAGCGATGGGTAGTTTGGTTGCTGCCAAAATTGCAATGGATGCGAATGATCCTGCAAAAGCACAAACCTTTTTAAAGTGGACTGCAAGTAAAGCAAGCGATGATGCCTATCGTGCGCTGGCACAAATGCGCTTAGTGGGTCTGCTGATTGATCAGGGAAGTGACGCCGCCATGAGCGAAGCTGACCAGATCCTGAAAGCAAAAGCGGTCAGCGGGTTTGAACCCTTATGGCTCGAGCGTCGCGGCGATTGGTTCTTAGCGCAGCAGAAAATTGCCGAAGCGCGCAAGCAGTATTTGGATGCCTGGAAATTAATGGAGAAAGACAAATCCTTCCCAGAAGACTCCAAGCGTTTATTGAAGGTCAAGATTGATGCGGTAGGGGGCATGTAGTGCAGCTTTGGCGCATTAGCTCGGTATTGCTGCTCTCGCTGACCATTGCGGCGTGCTCTGGCTCGTCGAAAGTGCGCAAGCCCGCAGATCTTGTAAACGTGACCAATCAGGTTGAGCTGGCTGAAGTTTGGTCAACCAGTGTTGGGAGTTCGTTACCTGCTAATTTTCGTCCTGTGGTGGCAGGCGATCACGTCTTTGCCGCATCGATGCGTGGCACCTTAAGTAAATTAAGTATTCAGACGGGTCGTGTTGTTTGGGAAGCATCTGTTCCAGAGAAGCTCTCAATTGGTCCGGGATCCGATGGTAAGACAACGGTTGTAATTAGTAGTGAAGGCAATGTTTTTGCCTTTGATGAGGCTGGCAAAAATATCTGGAAATCCCCGCTGGGTAGCGAAGTTCTCTCTGACCCCATTGTTGCTGGCGGCATTGTTGTGATTCGCACCCTAGACAATCGCTTTATCGGTTTGGATGCAGCCAACGGTAAGCGCCGTTGGATTTATCAGCGTCAGCAATCGCCCTTATCGTTGCGTGTAGGTTATGGCATGCTCTTGGTCGGTAATGATGCGGTTATTACTGGTTTTGCAGGTGGGCGCTTTGGTGCCATGGCCTTGGGTAATGGCGGACTAATCTGGGAGTCCGCAGTCTCCTTCCCTAAGGGCTTTTCTGAGATTGAGCGATTAAACGATGTGACCAGTCGCCCCAGTCTAGAAGAGGGCCGTATCTGTATCGTGTCGTATCAGGGCAAGATTGGTTGTGCTGAGCTGCGCACTGGTAATTTGGTTTGGTCTAAAGATTTCTCGAGCTATACCGGCACTGCGCAAAGTGCAGAGTTTGTCTTTGCAGCCGATGAAAAGTCGCATGTCACAGCATATCGCGCAAGCGATGGTGTGCAAGTTTGGCAAAATACACAGTTGACCTGGCGGGATGTGGGTGAACCACTGGCGATTGGCAGAGTTGTGCTGATGGGTGATAAGCAAGGCTACGTTCATCTTCTCAATCAAAATAGCGGAGAGATGGTCTCACGCATCCGTCATGACAGTTCCCCTGTGAGTGCTGCACCGATTGCTGCTGGGGGTGTGATCATTATTGCCTCGCAAGGCGGCAAGATCGCCGCTTACCGTCCGCGCTAAGAACTTCTATTCATGAAACCTGTTATCGCTATTGTGGGCCGACCCAATGTCGGCAAATCCACATTATTTAATCGCCTGACAAAATCACGTGATGCATTGGTTGCTGATTTTCCAGGACTAACGCGCGATCGCCACTATGGCAATGGACGCGTCGGTGAACGCGAGTTTATTTGTATTGATACCGGCGGCTTTGAGCCCGTTGCTAAAACCGGCATCTTGGCAGAAATGGCCAAACAAACGAAGCAGGCTGTTGCTGAGTCCGACCTGATTATCTTTCTGGTTGACGGTCGCCTAGGTCTAGCGCCGCAAGACAGAGTAATTGCTGATTTCTTACGCAAGACTGGTCGACCGGTCATCTTGGCAGTGAACAAGACAGAAGGAATGTCAGCCAGTGTCGTGACCGCTGATTTTCATGAGCTTGGTTTAGGGCAGCCCGAACCAATTTCTTCAGCCCACGGAGATGGGGTGCGCTCGCTGCTTGAAGAGGCGCTTGATCGTTTGCATGTTCCAGAACCAGAGCCTGCAGAAGAGTCGTTTGCCGATGGTAAACGACCGATGAAGATTGCAGTTGTCGGCCGACCCAACGTGGGTAAATCAACCTTTATTAATACCTTAATCGGTGAAGAGCGAGTCATCGCCTTTGATTTGCCAGGCACCACCCGCGATGCGATTGAGGTGCCCTTTGAGCGGAATGGCAAGCCCTATATATTGATTGATACCGCGGGTCTGCGCCGGCGTGGCAAAGTCTTTGAGGCGATTGAGAAGTTCTCGGTGGTCAAAACATTACAAGCCATCAATGATGCCAATGTGGTGATCTTGATGCTCGATGCGCAGCAGGATATCTCGGAGCAAGACGCCCATATTGCCGGATACATTGTGGAAGCAGGGCGCGCCCTAGTGGTTGCAGTTAATAAGTGGGATGGGATTGATCCCTATGTCAAAGAGCGGGCACGCGTCGAGATCGCACAAAAATTACGCTTTCTGGACTTTGCCAACGTTCACCCCATTTCTGCCAAAAAAGGATTTGGAATTAAGGAACTGTTTAAGGATGTGGATAAGGCCTATGTGGCAGCAATGGCCAAGCTTTCAACTCCGAAGTTAACCCGAGCAATGATCGATGCAGTCGCCCACCAGCAACCAAAACGGGTTGGTCGAGGCCGGCCTAAATTACGTTATGCCCATCAAGGCGGCATGAACCCGCCGATTGTGATTATTCATGGGAGTGCTCTCAATGGGATTACGGACAGCTATAAACGCTATCTGGAAGGGCGTTTTCGGGAGGTCTTTGAGCTACGGGGCACCCCACTGCGGATTGAGTTCCGCAGCGCCGTCAATCCTTACGTCAAGGATGAAAAACCACGTCGTAAATAGGTTTTGTATCCCCCGTGGTGGAATTCATTTAATGGGGGTAATATCTTTATAGAAACCATGATTGTGGTGACCCAACAGCAAGACTCCCAAATAAAATAAGTAATAAGGAGCAGTATGAACAACAAGCAAGTCCAACTTCTGCAAGACCCATTTCTGAATGCTCTGCGCAAAGAGCACATTCCTGTATCGATCTATTTGGTCAACGGCATCAAATTGCAAGGCAATGTGGAGTCCTTTGATCAATACGTGATCTTGTTGCGCAATACGGTGACCCAAATGGTCTATAAGCACGCTATCTCCACAGTCGTCCCTGCGCGCGCTGTTAACCTCAAGTCTGAGGAAGAGGAAGCTCCTTCTGCATAACACGGGTGTAGAAGAAGTACGTGCCGTTCTAGTCGGCATTGATACGGGCAAGGAAGATTTCCCAGAGAGCATGGCTGAGCTTGCTCTCTTAGCGGAGAGCGCGGGTTCTATCCCCATTGCCTCGGTTGTCGGACGGCGCGGTAGCGTTGATCCCGCCCTGTTTATTCGGTCTGGTAAAGTAAATGAACTCTTACGCACCATGCAAGAGCATGATGCCGAACTTGCTATCGTGAACCATGCTATTTCACCGACGCAGCAACGCAATTTAGAACGCCATTTGGGTAAGCACGTGATTGATCGCACCGGCTTGATCCTTGATATCTTTGCGCAGCGAGCTAAAAGCCATTTAGGTAAAACCCAAGTCGAGCTAGCGAATGTACGCTATCGCATGTCACGTTTAGTGCGTGCCTGGAGTCACTTGGAACGACAGAAGGGTGGTATTGGTTTGCGCGGTGGCCCTGGTGAGACCCAAATGGAGTTGGATCGCCGTATGCTCGCGACCAAAGCAAAGCGTTTGGAAGCCGAGCTTGAGAAATTGCAACGCCAACAGCGCACCCAACGGCGAGCCCGTGCGCGTAACGAGGTCTTCTCGGTCTCGTTGGTTGGCTATACCAATGCCGGTAAGTCCACCTTGTTTAATGCCCTTACCAAGGCTGGAAGTTATGCTGCCGATCAACTCTTTGCCACTTTGGATACCACCTCAAGAAAGATCCATTTGGGCGAGGGGATGCAAATTGTCCTCTCCGATACTGTGGGTTTTATTCGGGAGCTTCCCCATCAGTTGGTGGAGGCGTTTCGGGCTACCCTCGATGAGACCGTCCACGCCGATTTAATCCTGCATGTGATTGATGCCTGTAGCCCCGTTGCCAAACAGCAGCAGGCCGAAGTTGAGGCTGTGCTGCAGGAAATTGGGGCTGAGAACATCCCGCGGATTGAGGTCATGAACAAAATTGACCTGATGCCACAGACCTTTACTAAGGGCCCTCAGATTGAGCGGGATATGCATGGGCTACCCGTCAAGGTCTTTATTTCAGCCCAGGAGGGAATGGGTTTAGACCTACTCAGACAGTGCCTTACCGAGTTTGCCCAGATGACTGATAAACTAAGGGCTGAGCACGCTTTAGCCCAAAAATTAAGGGCCTCTGGCGACCTGCTTGAACCATTAACTGATAGACCTGAAACAGCTGATTTTGATTTCCATCCAAACCCAAACTATTCGCCAAACACTCCATAAAGTACGTGACTACTTTGTGGGATTCTTCTCAGTCAATGATCCAGGCTGGGGTAATAATCCTCAAGCTCCAAAAGGAGATAAGGATCCCAAAGAGGGTGGTGAGAACGCCAACCCTAATCAACAGCCTCAAGGTAATCGCCGTCCCAATAGTGGACCACCTGATTTAGATGATCTCTGGCGCGATTTCAATGACAAACTAAACAATATGTTTGGTGGCAAGAAACGCCCATCGGGTGGCGGACAACAACCACCTAGTGGTGGAGGACGTAAACCACCTCAATTCAATGTTGATGGTTTTAATCCAAAAGTGGCAAGCCTTGGTGCTGCAGTTATTCTGGGTTTAGTCTGGCTCTTTAGTGGCTTCTTCATGATTCAGGAAGGTCAGGCTGGAGTAGTGCTGACCTTTGGTAAGTACGATTACACCGCGCGCCCTGGTATTAACTGGCGCTTACCGTTCCCCATTCAGTCCACTGAAATTGTGAACCTATCAGCAGTTCGTTCGGTAGAGATCGGTCGATCGGTGGTTATTAAGGGTACCAATCAAAAAGATTCTTCTATGCTCACCGAAGATGAGAACATCATCGACGTGCGCTTTGCAGTGCAATATCGCCTCAAAGATCCGATGGAGTATCTCTTTAATAATCGTGATCCTGATATGGCGGTTGTGCAGGCTGCTGAGACTGCAGTCCGCGAGATTGTGGGTCGTAGCAAGATGGATACCGTTTTGTATGAGGGTCGTGAGAAGATCGCCATTGACCTGTCGATGTCGATCCAAAAGATCCTGGATAGCTACAAAGCCGGTATCTTTATTACTAGCGTCACCGTGCAAAACGTACAACCCCCAGAGCAAGTACAAGCAGCCTTTGATGATGCTGTAAAAGCAGGTCAAGACCAAGAGCGTTTGAAGAGCGAGGGTGAGGCTTACGCCAATGACATCTTGCCACGTGCAAAAGGTACTGCGGCTCGCTTGATTCAAGAAGCAGAGGGTTATCGTGCCAGAGTAATTGCGATGGCAGAAGGTGACTCAATCCGCTTTAAACAAATCTATACCGAATACGCTAAAGCCCCACAGGTTACTCGCGATCGGATGTATATCGATACCATGAAAGAGATCTATAACAATGTCTCCAAGGTATTGGTTGATACCACCAAGAGTAATAGTTTGTTATACCTACCACTCGATAAAATTATTTCTCAAGTGAGTTCAGAGGCACAACAAGCTGCGCAGGCACAAACCAGTGGCTTGCCGAGTATTCCTGCTCCTGCAGCGTCAAGCGCAAGTAGTGCTAGTCCAGCTCCCGTAGAGCGTGCCCCAGAAAAACGCGATGGCTTACGTAGCCGTGATCGCGGTGATCGCTAAGCGTCGAGGAAAAAATTATGCCAAACCGAATCCTTGGACTGATTGTTAGCTTAATAGTAGCTTTCTACTTAATTAGCTCTTGTATCTTTATTGTTGATCAACGCAAATTTGCCGTGATCTTCTCCTTTGGACAAATTGTGAAGGTGATTGAAGAGCCAGGCTTGCAATTTAAATTGCCAGCCCCGTTTCAGAATGTCATCTTCTTTGATCGCCGCATTATGACGATTGATAGTCCAGACGCCGATCGCTTCATTACGGCTGAGAAGAAAAATCTCTTAGTGGATTCCTATGTCAAATGGCGCATTGTGGACCCACTCAAGTTCTTCGTGAGCTTTAAGGGTGATGAGCGTCTTGCAACCGATCGAATGAACCAGTTAGTTCGTTCTGCACTCAATGAGGAATTTACCAAGCGCACCATTCGAGAAATCATCTCTGAGCAACGTGATCAGGTGATGCAAGGTATTCGCAAGAAAGTTGAAGAGGATGCCAAAGATATCGGTGTAGAGATTGTTGATGTGCGTCTAAAGCGGGTTGACCTCTTGGCAGAGATTAGTGATTCGGTCTATCGGCGGATGGAAGCAGAGCGTAAGAGGGTGGCCAATGAGTTGCGTTCAACGGGAGCGGCAGAGTCAGACAAGATTCGTGCGAACGCCGAACGCCAGCGTGATGTGATCTTGGCAGAAGCCTATCGTGATGCACAGCGTATTAAGGGAATTGGTGATGCACGTGCTACCGCACTTTATGCGGAAGCCTTCAATCGTGATCCTCAATTCGCACAGTTCTATCGCAGTCTAGAGGCCTATCGCAATTCCTTTAAGGACAAGAAGGACGTTATGGTGATTGAACCCAATAATGATTTCTTCAAGTTCATGCAACGCAAATAAGCCTTTTTCATCATGAACCGTTGGTTATTGCCTGAGGATATTGCAGATGTTTTGCCAGCCCGGGCTCGCAAGATCGAGGAGTTGCGCCGTCGCGCACTTGATCTGTACCAATCTTATGGCTATGAGCTTGTCAGCCCCCCTTTATTGGAGTTTCTGGATTCTCTATTAACGGGAACGGGGTCTGATCTCAATCTACAAACCTTCAAGTTGGTAGACCAGTTGTCAGGCAGAACTCTGGGCTTACGTGCTGATATCACACCGCAAGTCGCCCGCATTGACGCCCACTTATTAAATCGAGAGGGCATTACTCGTCTTTGTTATGCCGGATCCGTTGCTCATGTAAGAGCGCCCGCAGGATCGAGTTCGCGTGAAGAGTTGCAACTTGGTGCAGAGATCTATGGCCATGCGGGATGGGAAGCCGACCTGGAGGCGCTTAGCCTTCTACTACAAACCCTTAATAGCGCTGGCATTCAGAAGGTCTACTTAGACCTGTCGCATGCCGGTGTGCTCAAAGGTATTTTGGGGGAGCATGCATTAACAGCGAGTGATACCGAGGCGCTGTATACCTATTTGCAAACTAAAGATCGTGCAGGGCTAAGCCAGTGTGTTGCTAAGATGCCGCCCTCGATTGGTAAACCGTTACTGGCGTTGATTGAGTTAAATGGCTCATGTGCCGAGGTTTTGGCCAACGCACGCTCTGGTAAGTATGCATTACCAAATAATCCAATCATTGATCAAGCCTTAAATGACCTTGCTCGACTGAGCGAAGTGCTGTCCTCCAATGGGGTTGAGCTGAGTATTGATTTGGCAGATTTGCGTGGTTATCAGTATCACAGCGGTGTGATGTTTGCTGCCTATGTCGATGGCCTGCCTCAACCGATTGCGCGCGGCGGTCGCTACGATCATGTCGGCCAAGCATTTGGGCGCTCCCGTCCGGCAACCGGTTTTTCCTTAGATCTATTTACCTTGGCAGATCTCTCTACGCACAATGTCAAGCGCAGTGCAATTACTGCCCCTTGGTCGGATGATCCAACGCTCTTGGCCATGATTGCAGATTTACGGGCCCAAGGAGAAGTGGTGATTCAGTTACTCAAGGGTGATGAGCCCAGTGCTGAAGAGTTTATGTGCGATCGTGAATTAGTGAAACAAGGCTCTGGCTGGCAGGTACAGGCGAAGTAAACAAAAGCAAGTATTAAAAAGAACGTAGAACATCTAAAAATCAAGTGGAATAAATATGGCGCAAGAGCAGGCTCACGGTCGTAATGTTGTAGTGATTGGTACCCAATGGGGTGACGAAGGAAAGGGCAAAGTAGTTGATTGGTTAACCGATCATGCCCAAGCGGTCGTGCGTTTCCAAGGCGGTCACAATGCCGGTCATACCCTCATTATTGGTGGTAAGAAAACTATCCTGCGCCTCATTCCTTCGGGCATTATGCATCCCCAGGTAACTTGCTACATTGGTAACGGCGTTGTGCTATCTCCCGAAGCGCTATTCAAGGAAATCGGTGAACTGGAAGCAGCGGGTTTAAATGTTAAAGGCCGTTTGAAGATCTCCGAGGCAGCCACTTTGATATTGCCGTATCACGTCGCAATTGATCATGCGCGCGAGAAAAAACGCGGTAGCGACAAGATCGGTACAACGGGTCGCGGTATCGGACCAGCTTACGAAGATAAAGTAGCGAGAAGAGCGCTCCGCGTTCAAGATTTTTTCTATCCAGAGCAATTTGCCGCCAAGCTCAAAGAGAACCTGGATTATCACAACTTCGCCTTAACCCAGTACTACAAAGTTGATGCACTCGACTATCAAAAAGTACTCAGTGAGGCAATGTCCTATGCCGAGCAAATCAAGCCAATGGTAGTCGATGTCTCTAGTGCTCTCTATGCCGCAGAACAGGCTGGTCAAAACCTGTTGTTCGAAGGCGCACAAGGAACTCTGCTGGATATTGATCATGGCACTTATCCCTTTGTAACCTCGAGTAATTGCGTGGCAGGTAATGCCGCAGCAGGTTCAGGTGTTGGCCCCGGTTCCTTGCATTACATCTTGGGTATTACCAAGGCGTATTGCACTCGTGTAGGCGCTGGACCATTTCCAAGCGAGCTTTATGATCACGAGAACCCTGCCAAACAAGACCCCGTCGGTATTCGTTTGGCGGAGGTGGGTAAAGAATTTGGCTCTGTCACAGGCAGACCAAGAAGAACAGGATGGTTGGATGCTGCGGCATTAAAGCGCTCGATCCAAATCAATGGATTAACGGGCTTATGCATCACCAAACTCGACGTGCTGGATGGCATTAAGACCATTCGTCTCTGTGTCGGTTACAAGCTCGATGGAAAAACCCTTGATGTATTACCAAGGGGGGCAGAAGCGGTTGCCCGTTGTGAGCCCATTTATGAAGATTTCGAGGGATGGACCGATAGTACCGTTGGTATTACCGATTGGAACAAACTGCCCAAAACAGCCCAGGACTACTTGAAGCGAGTTCAAGAAATCTGTGGCAAACCCATCGCGATGGTCTCAACAGGGCCAGAGCGTGATGAGACCATTTTGCTGCAGCATCCGTTTGAGAGTTAAGCAAGCGGATTCGCTGCACTGCGTTATCTAAGACGAGTCTTTAGTACGCCCATCCCTGGGTGTGTGGTCTGGCTTGGTTTGACCATTGCCGAGATACCTTTTTTCTCGATAAATTAAATCATCAAAGATAATTTCTTCCAAAATAGTTGCATGTAATTTTGGAATATCACCTGGCTGCTTACCAAGCCAGTCGTATAGGTCAAGAAGACCTCGAATGTTGATCATGTTCATCGCTCCTATCTCATTGTTTTTATCGATTCAATCTAAGGGGTAGAGCCCTCAAATGGGTAAAGCCCACCCAGCCCATCATCCTGGAGCATTCAGTCCAATGAAAAAGGGCTAATTCTTCTTATAAATGCAATTAGCCATTTATTTTTGATAAACATCAAAAATGAAATATGTAATTTCAATAGACTGAATCCATCGTTTCGCAAGGAGTCAAGAACATGACATTACAAAAAAGTGATATCGATGATACGCAGCAACTACTAATTGATGAGTGCGTCAACGCCAAGTTATTTGATAGCGTCAGTTTTCAATCCATTCTCGATCGAGAAGAAGAGAGTATTCAAACACTCTTACGAAAACCAAACAATCGACACGAAATCTCCAAAGTTGAGTTGCTTGCTATTTTTTCTGGATTGGTTGCTTGGCCTGGGGTTGATAACCGGGATATAGCTCAATCATTGGTGCATCTAAAAAGTCGATAGATATTGAAGACTTATTTCGAATCAAATCAAATTAAGAAAGGAATTAATTTATGTCGCAATTAACTAGATTTAATCAAAACCTAATGGATGATTTTTTTAGCGGTTTAACAAGCCCTGCATATTTTATAAAGCCACTCCATGGCGAAGGCCTAGAAGAGGGTATAAAGGTTGACATTAAAGAAAATAAGCGTGCTTTTGATATTCATGCCCAAATTCCTGGGGCCCAAAAGGATGATGTCAGAGTTTCTGTCGATGGATCAATGGTCACGATTCAGGCGGAGGTCAAGCAGCTCGACCAAAAGACAGAAGACGAAAAGATTGTGCGTAGCGAGTGTTACTACGGTAGTGCATCCCGTAGCTTTCAATTGCCCATCGAAATTGATGCTACCGCCACAAAGGCGCATTACGAAAATGGCATTTTGCACCTGCACTTGCCCAAGAAAACAAACGGTTCATCCAAACAAATTACCGTGACATAAACGATGCATGAATTTGATGCCTATTCTCCCGCAGAAATTGCCGCTCGGGTTAGTGCGGGAGGGGTGACGAAAGCAAGGTTATCGTTCACAACATTATTCCTTTTGGGTCTTTTGGCCGGAGGATTTGTCGGAATTGGTGCTTTGTATTACACAATTGTGATCAGTGATAGTGCGCTTCCATTTGGTTTGGCAAGGGTTATTGGGGGAATTTGTTTTTCCCTAGGGCTTTTGTTGGTGGTGGTCTGTGGCGCTGAGCTCTTTACCGGAAACATCTTAATTGCCATGGCTTGGGCAGATGGGAGCATTACTCTATTAGAGCTGTTGAGAAACTGGTTGATTGTCTGTCTAGCCAACTTTATTGGAGCGGCAGGCTTTGCTGCCTTAGTTTTTCTCTCAGGCCACTGGGAAATGAACGGTGGGGCGATTGGGGCAAGTTACCTAAAGATTGCTAGCGCTAAGGTTGCACTCCCATTCTGGAAGGCATTTGTTTTAGGAATCTTATGCAACAACTTAGTCTGTTTGGCGGTTTGGATGTCGTTTGCAGGCAGAACGGTGATTGATAAGTTTGTTGGCGTTATTTTGCCTATTTCTGCTTTTGTGGCCGCGGGATTTGAGCATTCAATCGCCAATATGTATTTCTTCCCAATGGCAATGCTATTGGAAATGAAGGGGATTTATGCCCAAAATGGTCTAAATGCCATTACATCGGTGGATGTTGTGGGAAATCTAGCCCCAGTGATCGCTGGGAATATTGTGGGCGGTAGTTTGCTGGTAGCCCTTATTTATTGGGTCATTTATCGAAAAAACCAAAGAACAAGTTAATTACCCCCCCCTCACAGTCGGGTATTTAAATAAAAAAACCTTATTTTTAATAAACTATAAATTTATTATAAATTGAGTAAATTTATAAAAATTATGGGCTTACAAAAATATCTCGGAATTTCATTGCTAAGCTTCAGTTTTGCTTCTTACGGAACTTGTATTGGCAGTCAAAATGCAAAAGTAACGACCTACTCCTTTTATGTGGGCCCTATGCACTCTGTATCTGATATGTATAGCGCTTGGACACC
>JACCDU011256687.1_pt1 | contig 20755 bp, 18 predicted proteins | sample 7446081 | NCBI WGS metagenome assembly JACCDU01 (sample SAMN15323447, study PRJNA562643) | freshwater metagenome | isolation source: river surface water | place: USA:Blue River Watershed | collected 2017-08-17
CAGCGCTAACTTTATTGCTACCGCATCAGCGCAGCTTCAACTTAAAAAAGGATTCGTTGCAATAAGTGCGCTGTACAAGAGGAGACCTGGTAATAACAGTAACAACTTTACAGTACCACTTAGTAATACGCTCACTCTTTTTAATTTAAAAGCAGAAAGAGCCATTTGGAAAAACAAAGTAAATGGCTTTGTTCAAATAGAAAACCTATTCAATGTCAGTTACGCAGATTTTTTAGGCGCGCAACTACCTAAAAGATGGCTGGTTGCTGGCATACGATTCAATTTTCAACGCCAAAGCAAGAGTGCACAATAAAAACCGGCATTAAAGCGCTTAGTTTTTAATTATTTTCGCAAAAATGGAAAACACACTACGAGTAGGATTAATTGGAGCCGGGTATTTAGGTAAGATACATTTGGAAAACTGGGGTAAAATCAACGATGCATCGTTAGTGGGATTTTATGACCCTAATCCTGAAACTGCAAAAGAAGTTGCTGAAAAGTTCAATCTGAAAGCATTTGAAAGTGGCGAAGCACTGATAGAGTCCTGCGATGCCTTAGATATTACAGCCCCCACCACACATCACCTGGAGTGGTGCGAAAAAGCTATTCGAAAGGGCAAGCATGTATTTGTAGAAAAACCGTTAGCTGCTTCTTTAGAAGAAGCACGTGCGATTGTAAAACTCACGCGCGAGTCAGGCATCAAGTTACAAGTTGGTCACGTTGAAAGATTTAATCCCGCCTATCTGGCAATAAAAGAACAGCAATTAAATCCTCTTTTTATTGAAGTACACCGTCTGGCACAATTCAATCCCCGCGGCACCGAAGTGAGCGTGATTTTAGACCTGATGATTCATGATATAGACATCATTCTAAGTCTGGTTAAAAGTGATGTAAAACAAATTTCTGCAAGTGGTGTAGCAGTTTTAACAGACACGCCAGATATTGCAAATGCGAGAATTGAATTTCATAATGGATGCGTTGCAAACCTAACGAGCAGTCGCATCTCGATGAAAAAAATGCGAAAAATTCGTTTGTTCCAAAAAGACGCATATATCGGAATTGACTTTTTAGAAAAAAAGACAGAAGTCATCAAATTAAGGGGAGAAACAGAAGAGGAGAATGCCTTCACCTTTGATATTGAAACACACACCGGCACTAAAAGTATTTCGATTTCAAGCCCGGCAATTCCGGAGGTTAATGCAATACAATCAGAGCTAGAATCATTTCGTGACTCCATACTGCACAATACCAGACCTTTGGTTTCTGAAACAGATGGCATGCTTGCCATGGATGTTGCACATCAGATTTTAGAAAAAATTAATCAGCAACTGGTTAAACTCTAGATGAGTTTTCTCTGGTCAACCACTGTTCGGCTATTAACAGGTCTACAGGTTCAGTAATCTTGATATTTGAAACCTCTCCCTGAATTAAATTAATCTTCTTACCTGTTTTTTCAACCACAGCGGCCTCATCTGTAAAGGATGTCTCATATTCGGTATCAAAGGCAGGCAAAATCCAAGAGGACAAAAAGACCTGTGGCGTTTGTACAAGCATCACTTGCTCACGATTCAGCATTTGATTTCCAGCCGGAGTAACAAACCGAATACTATCCTTAGATGGAATCACCGGCACTGCACTACCCTGAAGACTCGCTTCTTCAAAACAACGAACAATCAGCGAGGGAGTTAATAAGCATCTGACTGCATCATGAACAAATACAACACTTTCTTCTTTAACAAGCGAAAGTCCATTTTTTACAGAATGAAAACGAGTTTCCCCTCCTTCTACAAAATCAATTGCTGAATTTAAATGAGATGCCACAATTCTTTTTCCCTCTTCAAAATGTACAGATGGCAGAACAACAATTAAACGGATATCAGCAAAAGCGGATTCAAAAGCGCGAATCGTGTGGATGAGTATGGGAGTACCCAATAGAGGCAGAAACTGCTTGGGACGATCAGACTGCATTCGTGCCCCTGCACCACCGGCAACTATTACTGCTATTTTTTTCATGCGACACAAAGATAAGCGCGAACCTTTTCTACAATTTGATGGGGTTGTATTCCCTGCAAACAAGCCCAATCTCCTCGATAGCATGTTTTATTCCCAAAAACAGAACAAGGCTGACAAGTTAAATCCGACAATACTGCATTAGAGGTAGACTGCCCCCAGCCAAGGAATCCAGCATAAGGATGAGTAGCTCCCCAGATTGAAATAACTGGAACGGCCACTATAGAAGCTAAGTGCATATTGGCAGAATCCATCGAAATAAGGAGATCAAGCTTAGATAAGGTTTCCAATTCAGATTGTAAATCACCCACCCCCGCATAACAAACAATATTAGGCACCTCATTTGCCCATCCACTGAGTATCGAAGCTTCCTCTCCGGGCGCTCCAAATAAAGCAATTGAACAATTAAATTCTAGTTGCAATAACATGATCGTTTTCTTCATGGTCTCCAAGGGGAGCATTTTCCCTTTGTGCTTTGCAAAAGGTGCAATTCCTATTTGAATTTTTTTTGTTTGTAAGGAAGCGCGACTAACCAGTTGACCCGGTTTAACCTCAAAAGGATAGCCGAGTTTTTCAAATACACCTTGATATCTTTCAAACGTGCTGGGCAATTGATGTTTAATTTTATTTCTCTTTCTTGTCAACCTCCATTTTTCAAATCGCCCTTTCTGTATCGAAGCCGTTGGCAACCCAAATAACTTAAAAAAGAAAAGTAAAACCCACGTTCGCAAGACACCATGCAAATCTGCAACTGCATCAAGGTGAGCCTTTCTTCTGCACGCCTGCATTAATTTCCAAAGTCCAACTACCCCAGCATGACGACCCTTTAAATCAGCCCCAATAAAATGAACGCGATCAATACCTGTAAACAACGAAGCATAAGAGGCAGATGAAACAAAAACAACCTCTACAGATGGATAAGCAAACAGCAACTGTTTAACAACAGGCACTGTCATTGCTACATCCCCCATTGAGGAAAAGCGCATAATGAGTAAAGTAGTGGTTGGACGCAATCCTATTGCTTTTGTTGGTACAAAACCGGATTTAACGATGCATCGTTATACATTTTCATTTGCCGGTAAACCTTCATCATTTTTTTACCAGCATAAATGTCTTCCAATAATTGATCAATTGATAAGGAGAGATCTTTTTCTTGTTCTAACAACACACTTAACTTCTGTGCACATTTTATTTGATGAGATTCACCGGCGTTTTTGCGTTCCGCCTCCTCTCTCATGTGATAGATCTTTAAGGCCAATATAGAAAGACGATCGATGGCCCATGCAGGGCTTTCGGTGTTTAGTGTGGCGTTTGCTTGAATTGTTACGCCATGTAGTTGCCCTAGAATATAATCATCAATCTTCTCAACCAGATCGGTTCTTAATTGATTGGAAGCGTCTATTCTTCGTTTTAATTCTAGCCCCTTTACCGGCTCAATAGAAGGGTCTCGTACAAGATCTTCTAAATGCCATTGCACAGTATCCACCCAGCATTTGTGATACAGTAAAGAATCAAGAGAATTGGTGGGATAAGGATTATGTAGTGGGGTGTCTACCTGATCAATCTGGTGATAATCGACAAGCACCTGCCGGAACAGGGTGAGACAATTTTCCGCTTTCATACAATTTATTTCTTAGCCGCTGGCTTGTATCGTTCATTTAGCCCCTTCACTAAATCTGCAGTGATATTATAGGCTGTATCCTTATAGTAAAACAAACCGGGTTCATAAGAAACGATATACGTGTATGAACTAGCACTATTATACTCTCGTAGATACTCTTCAATTTTAGCTTTAATCTCATTTTGGCGGCGCATCACAAAATCGCCGTATTCAGCATCGAGGGCCTGTTTGCGATTTTTCATTTGCTCTTCCAAATTTCTTAACTCCCTACCTGCCGCGTCACTTTGAGACTGATTCATTAAACCCGTATTTGCTTGCTGCTGGTAGTAATTATAGCGCTGCTGCATATTATTAGCCATCTTTTGCATTTCCTGTTCAATACCCTGCTCTTTTTTCAATAGCTCGTCTTTTAATTCCTTTACCAACTCAAAATTGGCCTCTACTGAGTCCATCTCAAAATAGGCCATCTTAAAGGGACCAGCGGGTGTTGCTTTTGCTTTTGATAGTGTTTTAGCAGCCCCACCAGTGACAAACTGAAACAAGAAATAGGCGGTTAACACGGACAGCACTACATTCCAAATAATCATTCCCTTTTTCATGGACAACAAATTTTAAGCAAAGATAGAGATAAGAAAGCTTTAGGAGGGAGTACATCCTTTTCCCAATGAAAAAAGGCCGCTCGAGGGAGCGGCCTTTACGTGTATTCAAGTTTTTTCTACTTATTCTTCTTCATCAAAAGCCATGGCCTCACGGGTAGTTTGTAAGAGTTCATACTCTTCCTTGCTGCCCACAATCATTCGGTCAAACTCACGCAAACCTGTACCGGCTGGGATCGGATGACCTGTAATGACGTTCTCTTTGAGTCCAAGCATTTCATCAGTCTTACCGTTGATAGCGGCAGATGAAAGCACTTTCGTTGTTTCCTGGAAGGAAGCAGCAGAGATCCAGCTTTGAACACCCAAGGAAGCCTTGGTAATTCCCAACAAGGTTGGAGATGATGTAGCTGGCTTCGCATCTCTATATTCTACTACCTTCTTATCAGAACGACGGAGAATAGAATTCTCTTCGCGGAGTTCACGCAGGTTCACAATCTGACCAGCGCGAAGTTTAGTACTATCTCCAGGCTCAGTCACTACCTTCTTATCATAGATGTAGTCATTCTCTTCTACAAACTCAAATTTGTCTACCAGGTCGTCCTCTAGGAAACGAGTATCTCCTGGATCAACAATATTGACTTTACGCATCATCTGACGTACAATTACTTCAATGTGCTTGTCATTGATCTTTACACCTTGCAAACGATATACTTCCTGGATCTCGTTTACAACGTACTCTTGTACAGCAAATGGACCCTTAATAGAAAGAATATCAAATGGCGCAATTTGACCATCACTCAACGCAGTACCGGCTTTCACAAAGTCGCCATCCTGTGCAAGAATCTGACGTGTTAACGGAACAAGATATTTCTTTTGAACACCGTCTTTGGCTTCAATTGTAATTTCTCTGTTACCGCGTTTAACCGCACCCATAGTTACTACACCATCAATTTCAGACACCACAGCAGGATTACCCGGATTACGCGCTTCGAAAAGCTCTGTAACACGAGGAAGACCTCCCGTGATATCACGAAGTTTTCCAAGAATACGAGGAATCTTCACGATTACCTGACCCGCTTTCACATTGTCGCCTTCTTCGATGATAATATGGCTTCCGGTTGGAAGGTTGTACGATTTTTTATCCTTACCCTCTACCAGAATAGAAGGAATCTTGGTCTTGTCCCTTGTCTCAATAACAACTTTTTCACGGTGTCCAGTTTGCTCATCTGCCTCCTCACGATACGTAACACCGTCAATTACATTTTCAAATTTGACAGTACCATCGATCTCGGCAAGAATTACATTGTTGAATGGATCCCATGTGCAAATCACATCACCCTTAGAAACCTTTTGACCATCCTTTACATTCAAGGTAGATCCATAAGGAATATTATTAGTGATCAGCAAACGATCTGCTTTTGTATCTACAATTCGAACCTCACCTGTACGTCCGATAACAACCTGCGATTTTGCACCATCGTTGTTCGTAACGGTTACCGTGCGTAAACCATCGAATTGAACAGTTCCATCAAACTTAGCAGCTAGTGTAGATTCAACAGATGCTGAACCAGCCACACCACCCACGTGGAAAGTACGAAGGGTAAGCTGTGTACCCGGCTCCCCGATTGATTGGGCAGCAATGATACCAACCGCATCTCCTTTTTGTGCAGTAATGCCAGAAGCAAGATTTCTTCCGTAACATTTCACACAAACACCACGCTTGCTTTCGCAAGTAAGCACTGAACGAATCTCTACGGTTTCTACGCCAGCTTCCTCAATCTGCTTAGCCAATTGCTCTGTGATTTGCTCACCAGCAGCTACAATCAGTTTTTCAGAAACTGGGTCATAAACATCATGTAAAGAAGTACGACCTTCAATACGATCGCTCAATGGTTCAATGATATCTTCATTGTCTTTAAGTGCGGTTGTTGCAATACCACGAAGTGTACCACAATCCTCCTCTGTAATAACTACATCTTGCGCCACGTCCACCAAACGACGAGTTAGATAACCCGCATCGGCAGTTTTTAACGCCGTATCGGCAAGACCTTTACGCGCACCGTGTGTTGAGATGAAGTAATCCAATACGTTCAAACCTCCTTTGAAGTTGGAAAGAATCGGATTCTCGATGATCTCACTTCCTGTAGAACCACTCTTACGAGGTTTAGCCATCAATCCGCGGATACCAGCCAACTGTTTGATCTGTTGCTTAGAACCACGGGCTCCGGAATCCAACATCATGTATACAGAGTTGAATCCTTGCTTATCACTGCTCAATTCTTTAATGAGGGTTTCTGTGATACGTGTATCCACACGGCTCCAGATATCTACGATCTGATTGTAACGTTCGTTGTTAGTGATCAGACCCATGTTATAACTCTCCCAAACTTCCTCCACTTCCGCTTTTGCATTTTCAAGAAGCTCTTCTTTAATATCTGGAATGATAAGATCGTTGATATTGAAAGAAAGTCCACCCTTGAACGCGGTACGGAATCCTAATTGCTTGATATCATCCAAGAACTTAGCAGTTTTTGGAACATTGGTAATATTGATGATATCCCCAATGATTTCACGAAGGTTCTTTTTAGTTAGAAGTGCATTAACAAATCCTACTTCAACAGGTACATGTTGATTGAACAACACGCGACCTACCGTAGTCTCAATCAATTTATTTTCTAACTGTCCATTGTCATTGCGCACATTTGCTTTCACTTTAATCCATGCGTGCAAATCCAATTTTGCTTCGTTATAAGCGATAATAACTTCTTCACTAGAATAGAAAGCCTTGCCCTCACCTTTCATTTTTTCCTTATCAGTGGAGCGCTTCCCTTTTGTGATATAATACAGTCCTAGCACCATGTCCTGAGAAGGAAGGGTAATAGGCGTACCATTTTGAGGATTCAAAATATTATGAGAAGCCAACATCAATAATTGCGCTTCCAAAATCGCTGCGTGTCCCAATGGAACGTGTACCGCCATCTGGTCACCATCAAAGTCCGCGTTAAAGGCAGAAGTAACCAATGGGTGAAGCTGGATAGCTTTTCCTTCGATCAACTTCGGCTGGAACGCCTGGATAGAGAGACGGTGAAGTGTGGGGGCACGATTCAATAGAACCGGATGACCTTTTAAAATATTTTCAAGGATATCCCAAATAACAGCTTCTTTTTTATCTACCAGTTTACGAGCAGACTTTACTGTTTTTACGATACCTCTTTCAATCAACTTACGAATGATAAATGGCTTGAATAATTCTGCAGCCATATCCTTAGGAAGACCGCACTCGTGTAGTTTCAACTCAGGTCCTACCACAATAACAGAACGACCAGAATAGTCCACACGCTTACCCAATAAGTTTTGGCGGAAACGACCTTGCTTACCTTTCAGTACATCACTTAACGATTTCAGCGCACGTCCACCCTCTGCTTTTACAGCGTTGGACTTACGGCTGTTATCAAATAGTGAATCAACTGCTTCTTGCAACATCCTCTTTTCATTACGGAGGATTACTTCAGGAGCTTTGATCTCTAACAAACGCTTTAAACGGTTGTTACGGATAATTACTCGTCTATATAGATCATTCAGATCAGAAGAAGCAAATCGACCACCATCCAGCGGTACTAATGGACGTAACTCAGGTGGAATCACCGGAATGTATTGCATAACCATCCACTCAGGACGATTCGTGATTCGTTGGTTGGCTTCGCGGAATGCTTCTACTACACTCAAACGCTTCAATGCATCAGCTTTACGCTGTTGTGAAGTTTCTGTTGCAGCAGCATTTCTCAAATCAAACGAAAGTTGATCCAAATCAATTCTTGCTAACAAATCATGTACGGCTTCCGCACCCATTTTTGCAATGAACTTTTGCGGATCATCATCAGGCAAATATTGATTCTCCTTAGGTAAAGTATCCAAGATATCCAGATACTCTTCCTCTGTAAGAAGATCAGCAATATTCTGTCCTTTTTCAGCACGAATACCAGGCTGAATCACCACGTAACGCTCATAGTACACAATAGACTCTAACTTCTTAGAGCTCATTCCCATTAGGTATCCAATCTTATTTGGCAAAGATTTGAAGTACCAAATGTGTACAACAGGAACAACCAATTTGATATGTCCCATGCGCTCACGACGAACTTTCTTTTCAGTTACTTCAACACCGCAACGGTCACACACAATGCCCTTGTAACGAATACGCTTGTACTTTCCGCAAGCACACTCGTAATCTTTTACGGGACCAAATATGCGCTCACAAAACAAACCATCACGCTCAGGTTTGTAGGTGCGGTAGTTGATCGTTTCCGGCTTTAAAATTTCTCCAAAACTTCTTTCCAGAATGTTATCAGGAGAAGCTAATCCAATGGTGATTTTGGAAAAAGCTGATTTCGGACGATTTTCTTTTTTTATAGCCATGATCTTTAGATCTGTTTGATAGTTAGAGTTTGTTTAATATCGATTAGTCAAACTGAAGGTCTAGACCCAATCCTCTCAATTCGTGTACTAATACATTGAAGGACTCAGGTACACCCGCTTTGGGGACGTTGTCACCCTTCACTAATGACTCGTAAGTCTTAGCTCTTCCAATGATATCGTCACTCTTGATGGTGAGTAATTCTTGTAAGATGTTAGAGGCACCATATGCTTCCAATGCCCAAACCTCCATCTCACCAAAACGCTGTCCTCCAAACTGCGCCTTACCACCCAACGGCTGCTGCGTGATAAGACTGTAGGGCCCGATAGAACGTGCGTGCATTTTATCATCCACCATGTGATGAAGTTTGATCATGTAGATGATACCCACAGTAGCTTTTTGGTCAAAGCGCTCTCCTGTTTCACCGTCATACAGATAAGTATGTCCAAACATTGGAATACCCGCTTGCTGACAATAAGAACCAATTTCTTCAACAGTTGCACCATCAAAGATGGGCGTAGAGAATTTGAGTCCTAATTTTTCTCCGGTCCAACCTAAAATCGTTTCATAGATCTGACCGAGATTCATACGGCTAGGTACACCCAATGGATTCAATACGATATCAACAGGAGTTCCATCTTCTAGGAATGGCATATCCTCTTGACGTACGATTTTTGCAACGATACCTTTGTTTCCGTGACGTCCGGCCATCTTATCTCCCACTTTAAGCTTACGCTTCACAGCGAGATATACTTTAGCAAGCTTGAGAACACCTGCAGGTAATTCATCACCAATGCTAATGTTAAATTTCTCACGCTTGTAACGACCTAACTCTTCATTGAACTTAATGCTGTAATTGTGCAATAAGGTGTTGATGCGATCATCAGTCTTTTTATCACCTGTCCAACCCAATGGGTTAACGTTGGCATAATCAAGACCACGTAAATTTTTATCAGAGAATTTTGAACCCTTAGTAATTTGTACTTCACCAAAGTTGTTGCTTACACCAGCAGACGCTTGATCTTTTAGAAGAGCTCCCAATTTCTCGAGTAATACTTCTTTCAAATCATTTTCATTCTTCTCGTGTTGCTTCTCTAATTTTTCCAAAGCTGCTTTTTCACGAACCTTAGCGTTCTTGTCTTTTTTAGCGCGTTGGAATAACTTTTTACCAATTACTACACCTTCTACTCCATTTGGTGCTTTCAATGAAGCATCCTTTGCATCACCAGCTTTGTCACCAAAGATGGCGCGGAGTAATTTCTCTTCTGGTGTAGGATCACTCTCTCCTTTCGGAGTAATTTTTCCGATCAGAATATCTCCTTCTTTCACTTGCGCACCAATACGAATGATACCATTCTCATCTAGATCCTTCGTTGCTTCTTCAGAAACGTTGGGGATATCTGGCGTCAATTCTTCTTCTCCTAATTTGGTATCGCGTACTTCTAATTCATATTCTGAAATGTGAACAGAAGTAAATAAGTCTTCTTTAACCACACGCTCACTGATCACAATAGCATCCTCGAAGTTGTACCCTTTCCATGGCATGAATGCCACTTTAAGGTTCTTTCCAAGTGCTAATTCTCCATTTTGTGTAGCGTATCCTTCTGTTAAGAAATCTCCTTTCTTCACCTTCTGTCCTTTTTTAACAGCAGGACGAAGATTGATAGAAGTCTCTTGGTTAGTCTTGATGAACTTGGTTAATCTGTACACACGCAAATCATCTTCGAAGCTTACTAACTTTTCGCTGGCGTCACGCTCATAACGAACATGAATTTCATTGGCGTCTACATACTCAACAACACCCGTTCCATCAGCATGAATTTGAATACGTGCATCGCGTGCAGCCTTACCCTCAAAACCAGTACCTACGATAGGTACATCAGGACGAAGTAGCGGTACTGCCTGACGTTGCATGTTTGATCCCATCAAGGCACGGTTAGCGTCATCGTGCTCCAAGAAAGGAATCAATGAGGCACTCAAACCAACAATTTGGTTAGGAGCTACGTCCATATATTCAACTTCACCTTTGTCTAGAATTGGGAAGTCACCCGTTTCACGGCTTACTACGCGGTCTTCTACCACATTTCCTTTTTCATCAAGTGTGGTATTAGCCTGTGCAATTTTTGCCTGATCCTCTTCTTCTGCACTCAAGAAAGCCAATTCTTTCATGTTCACCTTTCCATCAGCCACTTTACGGTAAGGCGTTTCGATGAAGCCCATTGAATTGATTTTCGCATGCACACAAAGTGTAGAAATCAATCCAATGTTTGGACCTTCCGGTGTTTCAATCGTACACAGACGACCATAGTGAGAATAGTGTACGTCACGTACTTCGAAACCTGCTCTCTCACGACTCAAACCACCGGGGCCTAACGCAGAAATACGACGCTTGTGCGTGATTTCAGAAAGCGGGTTGGTTTGATCAAGGAACTGAGAAAGTTGAGAAGTACCAAAGAATGAATTAATCACAGAAGAAAGTGTTCTTGCATTGATCAAATCAACTGGAGTAAATACTTCATTATCTCGTACGTTCATTCTCTCACGAATGGTACGAGCCATACGCGCTAATCCAACACCGAACTGAGCATACAACTGCTCCCCTACGGTACGTACACGACGGTTGCTGAGGTGATCGATATCATCGATCTCAGCTTTACCATTCGTTAAACGAACTAGATATTTAATAATGAGAATGATATCTTCTTTCGTCAATGTCTTTTTCTCAATTGGAAGATTCAAATTGAGTTTGCGATTGATCTTGTAACGTCCTACTTCACCAAGATCATAACGCTTATCGCTAAAGAATAACTTATCAATAATTCCACGCGCTGTTTCGTTATCTGGCGCATCAGCACCACGTAACTGGCGATAGATAAATTGAACCGCTTCTAATTCGCTATTAGAAGTATCCTTATTCAAGGTGTTGTAGATAATTGCATAATCACCCCCTACGTCTTCGCGCTGAATAAATACGCTTCCAACTTCCAATGAGGTGATTGTTTCGATAGCTTCTTCGTCCAATACGGTGTCACGCTCCATTACGATTTCATTACGCTCAATGGAAACAACTTCACCAGTATCTTCATCTACAAAGTCTTCTACCCAAGTGCGCAATACGCGAGCCGCTAAACGCTTACCCACATACTTGCCTAATGTTTTTTTATCAGCCTTTACTTCATCCGCCATTCCGAATAATTCCAGAATGTCTTTATCAGTTTCGTAACCGATAGAACGAAGAAGTGTTGTAACTGGAAACTTCTTCTTACGATCGATATACGCGTACATCACATTATTGATGTCGGTAGCAAATTCCATCCATGCACCCTTGAATGGGATTACACGAGCAGAATAAATTTTTGTTCCATTGGGGTGAACAGACTGTCCAAAGAATACACCAGGTGAACGGTGCAATTGTGATACTACTACACGCTCTGCTCCGTTAATCACGAAGGTTCCGCGTGGAGTCATGTAAGGGATATTTCCCAAGAAAACGTCTTGTACAATAGTTTGGAAGTCGACGTGCTCCTCATCATTACAACTCAAACGCAATTTTGCTTTGAGAGGCAACGCATAGGTTAGTCCACGCTCCATACACTCTTCGATAGTATAACGAGGAGGATCAATGAAGTAATCCAGAAACTCGAGAACAAATATGTTACGAGTATCCGTGATAGGAAAATTGTCTTTGAACACACGGAACAACCCTTCGACGTTACGCTTGTCAGGAGTGGTTTCGAGTTGGAAAAATTCTTTAAAGGATTGAATCTGGACTTCTAACAGATCCGGAGCTTCTGCAAGGTGTTTGATCTTACCGAAATCAATTCTTGCATTGTTTTTTGTCAATGACATACGCTATACCGGTTTTTAAGTCTTTAAGACAGACAAATCACGTTGCGAGTTCTATAAATTTTTTTACAGAATTCGCTGTGAATGAATCACTTACGCATGATCTGAAATGTCGAAAATATATTTGGCCAAAATAAAGGATTGCAAAGGTAAGTATTACATGTGTACGGCCAAAATTTGTTCCCACAAAAATCCGGCCAAAAATTGCCCTTGCGGCCTGGACCCCTTGCTGCAGATATTTATGGAATGCAAAAAGTCACAAAAAAAGTCAGACCTGCCCGGATGGGGCACCAGGGAATCAGGTACAGAATTGGAATCGCCTTGCTTACATCCCTTATCCTCTCCTATTGCCTGTTTATCTATTTTCAAGACCGAAGCGGGCAACTTGGTCAATTAGAATACAAACAAGATACGCTCACTTTAAATATTGATAGTCATTATATTAAAAGAAATACCTCTACTAAATTTTCAAAACACTACGGATATTATTATGAGGCTAATTCAAAAAGCCTATCCATTGATTCCACTCTAAAAAACCCTGGTAGCTGGGTTAAATCAAGGGCGGAGATAAAGCCGAATCGCACACCCACGCTGGTGATTTCATTAGAAAATGCTGATTCAGCCGCGCTCGAAAAGATGCCTGGGATTGGCCCCGTTTTATCGGCAAGAATCATAAAGTATAGGGACAAACTGGGTGGCTTTTATGAAGTGGATCAACTGAGGGAAGTCTATGGGTTATCTGACTCTGTGTTTAGCAAAATCGCCCCACTACTACGACTGAATGGCAACAACATTAAAAAAATTGCTATCAATTCGGCGTCAGAAGAAGAGCTGCGAAAACATCCTTACATACAATGGAAACTTGCAAAACAACTAATCAAATTTCGAGAAGCCCACGGATCATTTGAGGAGGTAAAGGACCTGGAGGAAATTTGGGGCCTTGATAGAGACAAACTAAAAAAACTAATCCCCTATCTGGTATTTAATATTGATAGTAGTCGTATGAAATAAAAAAGCCTGCCCCTTTGGAGGACAGGCTTTGAAATGTAATTGATCAATTAAGCGATCTCTACTTCAGCACCCGCTTCTTTCAACTTAGCAGCAATTTCTTCTGCTTCAGCCTTAGAAACGTTTTCTTTTACAGTCTTAGGTGCTCCGTCTACCATGTCCTTCGCTTCTTTCAGTCCAAGACCAGTAAGATCTTTCACCACTTTAACAACATTGAGCTTAGAAGCTCCACCGCTCTTCAATATTACATTGAATGCAGTTTTTTCTTCAGCAGCAGCAGCGCCACCACCTTCTCCACCACCTGCAACAACTACTGCAGCAGCAGCGGGTTCAATTCCGTACTCATTTTTCAGAACATCAGCGAGTTCCTGAACTTCTTTCACGGTCAAAGCCACTAGACTTTCCGCGAGTGCTTTTACATCAGCCATTTGATTTTAATTTTTACCGTTTTCACTGCTTTGTAGCTCCAACGGCGGTTTTAAAAAAATTTGCCTTAATTCATTCCATTCGGAAAACCCTCAGGCCTGGGCTTTATTATTCGTACTCTTACGATAATCAGATTTACTCAGCAGAAGCTGCAGCCTGCTTTTCGTGATGCTGTAATAAACCAGCCAATACACGCTTTGCAGGAGATTGCAACAATCCAATCACCTCGCCAATCAATTCGTTCTTCGTCTTGATCTTTGTTAAGGCCACCAATTGGTTATCGCCACTGTACACATCTCCATTGATGAAAGCTGCTTTTAAAACAGGCTTGTCTCCATTGCTTTCTTTACGGAAAGAAGAGATGATTAGAGCTGGCTCTTTTGGATTTTCTGAAAAAAGAAGTGCAGTCACTTTGTGTAATGAATCATACATTCCTGCATATTTCTCATTATCCAAAGATTCAAGCGCTTTTTTAATCAACGTGTTTTTGGCCACTTTCATCTCTACTTGTTTATTGAAACAAGCACGACGAAGTTTGCCAACCTGCTCTACAGTTAATGATTCAGTATCGGTTACATAGAAGTTATTGTACTGAGAGAATTTCCCCTTCAGTACTTCGATCACTTCGTTTTTTTGCTCTTTAGTCATTTTATTGAGATTTGACTTGGTAGATTAGTTTAATTGAATCAGTTGATGAAAGCTTTGGTGTCAATAGCGATACCAGGGCTCATAGTAGATGCCATACTGATTCCTTTCAAGTAGGTTCCTTTTGAAGAAGAAGGCTTTGCTTTCATAATTGCATTCAACAACTCCTGGCTGTTTTCTGCAATCTTCTCGGGAGTAAAGCTCACACGACCAATTGATGCGTGAACGATTCCAACTTTATCAACTTTGAAAGCGATTTTACCACCTTTTACATCATTAACGGCAGCAGCAACATCATTAGTAACGGTTCCTGTTTTAGGATTGGGCATCAAGTTACGAGGACCCAACACCTTTCCAAGTTTACCAATCTTAGGCATTACGCTGGGTGTAGCAACGATTACATCGACATCAACCCAACCGCCTTCAATTTTAGTTACATATTCATCTAATCCTACATAATCAGCACCCGCTGCTTTTGCGTCTGCCTCTTTATCAGGTGTGCAAAGCACAAGTACCTTCTTTGTTTTACCAGTACCGTGAGGAAGAGTTACAGTTCCGCGGATAGCTTGGTCAGCTTTCTTTGGATCAACTCCCAAACGGATATGTAAATCAACAGAAGCATCAAACTTGCAAGTGGTTATTGTTTTAACCAATGCAGAAGCTTCTTTTAAAGAGTATGATTTATTGGCATCAACTTTTGTGTTGGCCACTTTTCTTTTCTTACTTACAAATGCCATGATTCAGTTCTTTTAATTGACAATTAATTTTCCCAGGGAGCTTTTCCGTCTACATTCAAGCCCATGCTTCTTGCTGTTCCTGCAACCATTTTCATAGCGCTTTCAACAGTGAAACAATTCAAATCAGGCATTTTGTCTTCAGCAATCACCTTGATCTGATCCCAGGATACTTTACCAACCTTTGAACGGTTGCTTTCTTTTGAACCCTTTTGAATCTTAGCCGCTTCCATTAATTGAATAGCAGCAGGAGGTGTTTTGATGACAAAATCAAAACTCTTGTCTGAATAAACGGTGATTAATACGGGGAGAACTTTCCCTTGTTTGTCCTGCGTTCTAGCGTTGAACTGTTTGCAGAACTCCATAATGTTGATCCCTTTGGAACCTAATGCAGGTCCAATTGGAGGTGCGGGGTTGGCCTGGCCACCCTTGCACTGTAGCTTTACAAAGCCGGATACTTCCTTTGCCATGTCTTACAATTTATTGGTTCAAGCGTACCACTAAGTGATACTCCCAAAATCCTCGAAAAAAGAACTAATTGGGGCGGCAAAGTTAGGGAGCTAACCTTGATTTTCAATGGATTCTTCCCCTTTTTTTACCCTCTCCTACTTTGCTGATTATCAGGATATAAAAAAGCCCCCAATTTGGGGGCTTTTAAAATCTTGAAGTTTTAGCTAAGCTTTTCCACCTGCATATAACTTAACTCCACAGGGGTAGAACGACCAAATATCTTTACGGTAACTTTTAGCTTCTTCTTTTCATCGTTCACTTCTTCGATGATACCATTGAAGTCATTGAAAGGACCTTCAATGATCTTGATGGTTTCACCAACAATGTAAGGCTCCATCATACTAATGCCACCAACCTCACTCATTTCATCCATCTTACCTAGCATCTTATTCACTTCTGCTTTACGAAGTGCGATTGGATTATCCTTTCCTAGAAAATGAATAACGTTAGTAGTATTCTTGATTACATCTCTCAAATCATCACTGAGTTTTCCATCAAGAATTTCAATCATCACATAACCTGGATAGTAATTTCTTTCGCGCATCACTTTCTTTCCAGAGGCAACCTTATACACTTTTTCAACAGGCAAAAAAACCTGTTTCACTTGCTCGCTCCAGCCACCGCGACTAATTTCTTTATCCAAATACTCTTTAACCTTTTTTTCCTTTCCGCTGATCACTCGTAGCACGTACCACTTGGTATCTGCCTGAGGAGTCACCGTATTGGTTGTTGTAACTGCTTCCATTAGAAAAGTTGTTTGTAAATGAAACGTAATCCGTTACCCGTTGCAAAATCCATTAGCAACACGATAAAAGTTATAACCAATGTAGCAGCAAGCACAATCATAGTTGACTGCTGTAATTGCAACCAAGTTGGCCAGGTCACTTTTTCAGTTAGCTCCCTGAAACTTTCCTTTACATAAGAGGTGATCTTGTTCATATGATCCGTTTTGCACGGGCAGAGAGATTCGAACTCCCATCAACGGTTTTGGAGACCGCTATTCTGCCATTGAACTATGCCCGTAAGAATCAAAAGTCACCGGCTGTTCGGAAAAACCCTGACAACCAATGACTTTTGAATAAACAAATATAAGCGATTACTTCAGGATCTCGGTCACTTGTCCTGCACCTACAGTGCGGCCACCCTCACGGATAGCGAACTTAAGACCTTTCTCCATCGCAATTGGCTGAATCAACTTAACAGTAAGCGTAGTGTTATCACCAGGCATTACCATTTCAGTTCCTGCTGGTAATTCTACTTCACCCGTAACGTCAGTGGTACGGAAGTAGAATTGAGGACGGTATTTTTGGAAGAATGGAGTGTGACGTCCACCTTCTTCTTTGCTCAATACGTAAACCTCAGCTTTGAACTCAGTGTGTGGAGTGATAGAACCAGGCTTCACGATAACCATACCGCGACGGATCTGTGTTTTCTCAATACCACGGAGCAATAAACCAGCGTTGTCTCCAGCTTCTCCTTCGTCAAGAAGTTTACGGAACATCTCAACTCCAGTAACTGTAGAAGTCAGAGGATCTGGAATCAAACCTACGATCTCAACAGATTCACCAACCTTGATACGACCACGCTCAATACGACCAGTAGCAACTGTACCACGACCAGTGATTGAGAATACGTCCTCAACAGACATTAGGAATGGCTGATCAACTGGACGAGGAGGAAGAGGAATATAGCTATCAACAGCAGCCATCAGTTCATCTACTTGCTTAACAGCAGCAGCATCACCTTCAAGCGCCTTGATTGCAGAACCCTTGATGATTGGCGTGTTAGCACCATCAAAACCGTAGAAAGTTAAAAGATCACGGATTTCCATTTCAACTAGATCCAATAATTCAGGATCATCAACAAGGTCAACCTTGTTCATGAACACCACGATCTTAGGTACACCTACCTGACGAGCCAAAAGGATGTGCTCTTTAGTTTGAGGCATTGGACCGTCAGTAGCAGCTACCACAAGAATAGCACCATCCATCTGAGCAGCACCAGTGATCATATTTTTTACATAGTCAGCGTGACCAGGACAGTCAACGTGAGCATAGTGACGATTTTCAGTCTGATACTCTACGTGTGCTGTGTTGATCGTGATACCACGCTCTTTTTCTTCAGGAGCAGCATCGATCTCATCATACTTCTTGGCCTGGGCCATACCTTTTGCAGCCAAAATACTAGTGATGGCAGCAGTCAGGGTAGTTTTACCATGGTCGATGTGTCCAATGGTACCTACGTTAACGTGGGGTTTGTCCCGCTTAAAGGTCTCTTTTGACATTTTTATCGGTTTTTAGGTTGTGTTTTACAATTTATAATTACTACGTTCTTTCAAAATCTTTGAGCCGTTGATGAGAATTGAACTCACGACCTCTTCCTTACCAAGGAAGTGCTCTACCCCTGAGCTACAACGGCTGATATAGCCTTAGAGCCAACTTCCGACTGTCCAATTGGAGCGGGAGACCGGGCTCGAACCGGCCACCTGAAGCTTGGAAGGCTACCGCTCTACCAAATGAGCTACTCCCGCTAGTGATGATCCTGTGAATGGACCGCCGTGTATTTCAATTCTACATCAATTCTATCTCGGCAAATTCATTGTTCTTGTAACAACGAATTTATTTGTGGGCAAGGATGGATTCGAACCACCGAACTCCGAAGAGGACAGATTTACAGTCTGTTGCCGTTGGCCACTTGGCTACTTGCCCGCCCTGAGCCACCTGCCAGAATCGAACTGGCGACCTACTGATTACAAATCAGTTGCTCTACCAGCTGAGCTAAGGTGGCCTGCTTTCGTAGCCAATTGCTGGTGAATTGGCCAAACCTGATCGCACGATATCAATTTCATATGATCCGGGCAATAAAGAGCTACCCCAAAATTTTGGGAAGGCAAAGGTAAGGGAATTTGGAAATTGGAAAAATTTTAAGACTATTTTTTAGCCTTAAAATCCAATAAAAACCAGCACTTCAGCAAATGTGAATGCATTAGGACATCATTCTGTCTTTTTTTCGCTTCATTTTTGTCACCAATGAAGCGAACGCTTCTTCAAAGGAAAGCTCAAAACTCTTACTGGTTGTTTTGACAAAAAAATCATAGTGGGGAACATGTACACGAATTTCTACTACTTTGTCCTTGATGTGATGTGCGGGATTATCCAGTTTAAGGAAAACGGAGACCTCTGTTATCCTTTTTTCAAATGTGGGAAGCTTGTCTACTTTTTTTCTGACAAGGTCAATAAGCCTTGTATCGGCATCAAAATGCACGGATTGGATTTTGATATTCATAGCGAAGGATTTAAACGTTAAGAACTGGTTTATCAATTTACTTATTCCAGTTTCTAAAAGCAATCCCCATTCCTCAATTTGACAAGACTTTAACGCCTCGGATGCGCTTTCCGGTGGACCTCTTTAAGTTTCTCAATGGTATTGTGCGTATAAACTTGTGTAGCAGCCAAACTGCTATGACCTAACAACTCTTTTACTGCATTCAAATCTGCGCCATTATTCAAAAGGTGTGTTGCAAAACTATGTCTCAATACGTGTGGACTTTTTTTCTGCACTGTTGTAGCGGCCCCTAATACCTGGTTTACTAATTGCCAGGCATATCTTGGATAAAGCTTTTTGCCACTTTCAGTGAGGAGTAGATAAGGCTCCGTAGATGTAAGTTGATCTTGCTTTTTTTGAATATATTCTTTGATTAAAGCAATAAGATCGGCGTGTAGCGGAATGATTCGCTCTTTGTTTCCCTTTCCTAGCACTTTTAATTGAGAACGGGATAACTCTAGCTGTTCTTCTTTCAAATTAATAAGTTCACTAAGACGCATCCCTGTGTAATAGAAAAGTGTAACCAATAAACGGGCATTAAATCCCTTCCAATCTTCGGAAGCAATGGCCAGCGTTTGCCCCATTTGAGCAGCCTCCTCTTCGCGTATAAAAACGGGTAGAGATTTTGAAACCTTTGGAGAGGAAATCTGGACCAGTGGATTTTTCTCCACCACCCCTTTACGGAGTAAAAATTTATAAAAAGATTTTAGTGCAGAAATTTTTCGAACAATAGATCTGGAACTAATTCCACTGGCTCGTAATGAGGCCAACCAACTTCTAATTTGAGAAGCATTCACTTCAGGAAGTTGATCAACTCCCATCTCACCAGCTAAATAGGTTGACCAATCGGACAAGTCTTTTTTATACGCCAATTGGGTATGAGGAGATAAACGTCTCTCATATTTTAATTGATCCAAAAATAGAAGCAGCTGATTATTGATGCTGGTTTCTTTAGACATGAATTTAAAGCTACAACTTGTTGAGAAGTGTGCGCATAAAAAAACCTGCAGAAGAACTGCAGGTTTGAATAATATGAAGTTGGGAGAAGGATTAACCTTCGATTTTTCCGCTCGCCAATTGTTGCTTATAGATAGCTTTTAGGATCTCTCCGCGACGCTTTACAGAAGGCTTTGTATAGCTCTGACGCTCACGTAGTTGAATCAATGTCTTCGACTTCTCAAATTTCTTTTTATACTTTTTGAGGGCCTTGTCAATGTTTTCGCAATCCTTGGAATCAATAATTAACATAAAATATACCTCCTTTAATGGAGGGGCAAAGGTAAGGGAAAAAACAAATCAAAAAAACTAATCTATCTTCTGTCCTTTTAACGCACCGGAAACGGCCTGATCCATGGCTCTTTCTGCATAAGGCCGACTAATATCATTCAAGGCCTCCATCCGTTCACGTATCAGGTCTTTATCCTCCATGGTAAGCGCTAACTGTAAAGACTGCATGGCTGCTGCGGTATCGAGCATTTCGGCAGGCGTCAGTAATGAATTATTCTTGGCGATAAACTTCTCGGTTGTATGGAGCAGCTGCTCCCCTTCGGTTCTTGCTTCTACTAATGCTCTTTTTTGAATATCATCTTTTGCATGCGTGATACTTTCCAATAGCAAACGC
>JACCDU010413066.1_pt1 | contig 20740 bp, 15 predicted proteins | sample 7446081 | NCBI WGS metagenome assembly JACCDU01 (sample SAMN15323447, study PRJNA562643) | freshwater metagenome | isolation source: river surface water | place: USA:Blue River Watershed | collected 2017-08-17
ACCACAGGTTCGTCTTTGTTGGCCAACTCGGCCATGCGCTTTTCAATCGCCACCAAGTCTTCGGGCGTGAAAGGTCGGCTGTAGGAGAAGTCGTAATAAAAGCCGTTGTCAATCACAGGACCAATCGTGACTTGCGCCTCTGGAAACAAATCCTTGACAGCGTATGCCAGCAAGTGGGCGGTCGAGTGACGGATCACCTCCAAGCCTTCGGCGTCTTTGGCCGTGATGATGGCCAAACTCGCGTTGGCATTCATCGTGAAGCTGGTGTCCACCACCTTGCCATCGACCTTGCCTGCCAAAGCGGCTTTGGCTAAGCCAGCACCTATCGACGCGGCCACCTCGGCAACCGTGACGGGGCCTGGAAATTCACGTTGAGAACCGTCGGGGAGAGTAATCTGAACCATGTGTATGTTGATCTAAATCGCAGTAATGCGCTGATTTTACGCCCCGCACGATGCGCCTTTGACGCATGGGTATCATCTCCAATCACTATGGACAAATTCATCGCCCTCACCTGCTTCAGTACTGCACTCTTGTGTGGCTGTGCCAACAGTTTTCTTAAACCAGCCTCGGGCTCTGAACGCGTGTTGTTGATGAAGCCCCACCAAGTGCTGTACTGCCAGTCACTTGGCAAAGTCAATGTGAACGTCGTCACCAAAGTCGGCATCTACAACCGCGACGCAGATGCCGTGGAAGCAAACTTGTTGCAACTGGGTCAAAACAACGCCATTGAATTGGGTGGCGACACATTGGTGAAAGATGTCACGCCGGAATTTGGCAAACAAATATTTGCGGTCTATAAGTGCAAACGTTAGGCGATCTGCTAACGCGCATCACATCCATTGTTTTCTGACATCAGCAAGTCCAGGGACTCAAAGTATTCAAACGACTTGGGGGTGGGATGTAAGTATTTGGACCGCTGATCATTTACAGCTTGAACAACCATGACCAAGTTTGCTTCACGCAGTCGCATGAGGGATCGATGCACAACCGCAGGTGACCCCATTTCTTTAAGTCCCGTGAGTGCTGTCACTTTAGGCGGCTGATTTAGCCAATTCCTGACTGCAATTAGTTCGAGAATTTTTAAGTCTCGGCTCTCAATGCCATTACTACAAATGAACTGGCTTTCAACTCGGTGCAATGAGACAAGAAATTGAAGATAGGGGCTCACACTGCCCTTTCGCAAATGAGTTGGTCGATCGCGCGACAAGCCTGATACAAACCATCTCTGTCAGTAACTCTGGCATCTAACTTATCTATATTTCTTAACCCCTCTAGCAATCGGTCCTGCGAAAGTCGATTAAAAGGCAATACATTTGCAACGCCTATCTTTTGAGCTCTGGCCGCTTGATCAAACTGGTCTAACGTTCTCGGAACAATAAGACTGGGTTTTTTTGCATGTATCGCCTGCATCAAAGTTGCCACACCACCATGATGCACGACCGCACGCGATGCTTTAAAAAGACTTGAGTAATCAGCGTACTGGCATATGAAGACCGGCAAACAAGGATCTATATTCAGTCGAATGTTCCTTGCTTTTATAAGTACTGCTCTCAACTTCAACTTAGCAACCACGTTCAGAGCAATGTCATAAAAAGAACCTGGATCAATACGGGATACCGAGCCCAATGTAAAAACAATCGGCGGCTCCCCAGACGCCAGAAAATGTAAGAGCTCCGAATTTACTTGGGCAGCTCCAAGTGCCACATCGCAGTTTAAAAAACCACACTGAACTGTCTGCTCAGGCCAATCCGCTTGAGGCTGCGCTAGCAATGGTGAAAACATAGCCAAGTTCAACCAAGGCGAGTAGCGCCCCGCAAATAAGGGGTGTTGATGTGGCAACCCAAGCTCTTGCTCTATCTGGCGGTAGTCCACATAAATCACATCTGATAGTTTTAAGAAAAACCACCGCAAAACAGCTTTCCACCAGCTGGGTAACACCGAGTTTTTGCTCAGCCAACGCAAGCCATGCAAATAAGGTGGATCGATGAATGAAAAAAACGCCATCGGCGACACGCCAGAAAAGACCCAAGGCTTGCCGAGCGCACGCGCAACCAAAGGCGCAGCCAAACTGGTTTGAGAACCAATCATCAAATCAAAGCCAGGAGCCAACCCTTGAATGCATGCCACTTCTTGGCGTAGGTGCTTGCCAAGCTTGCGAAGCACTTTCAAACTTCCCAACAGGCTTTGCGTCAACCCCTTGAAAGCCTTTTTGTCTGGCGCATCAGCATCTTGGCCAACATCAAATGCCACGCACTCAATGCCATGTTTGCTGATAACCCCCAAATTGGAAGCGTTCACAACCATCAAGACCTGATGGCCGTTTTTTTGCAGACCATGCGCAAGGGCGATGTATGGCAGTACATCGCCCAAAGAACCACGGGTACAAATCAGAATTTTTGACAACGGCGTGATCTAACTGCCAAGCATCAAAAAATGGTTTGGCTGTCGAGCTTAGATTTGCGAATCAAGTCAACCACCGGCTGCTCACGCTTATTGGCACGTTGACAGTGACCTGGTTGAAACTTGTCAGTGATACGAATCACCACTTTCGCCCAGCGCTTGTCGCGCTCGCGCCATGCATGGGAAGAAATAGACTCCCATGCATAACCATTAAAAATCGTGGCATTCACAAAGTTATCCAGCGCCCGCACCCCTGCACGGCCACGGGCGTTTGGGCCAAAAAACCCAATCCAAACCAGCAGCCAGTAGCCCAATACAGCAAGCGGTATCAATGCGCATAACAAAGTAAACCCAACCGCCCGCTCTTTCATACGCCTTTCCTTCGTCGATGTAACTTAAGCCGTACCCCATTCGCTGAACGAATTGTCAAACGCCCCACCGGTTGTGGCTCGTGCTCTGGCAGCGCTGAAATGCGGTAGTCACGCACCAAGCTTGCCAAAATCAACGTCGCCTCTTGCAACGCAAAGGCCGCGCCCATGCAAACCCTTGGCCCCATGCCAAACGGCAAGTAGGCTTGCTTCAATGACTCGCGTGAAGCGTCGTTGTCATAACGATCGGGGTTGAACACATCAGGGGCATCCCACAACTCACGATGCCGCTGAATCAGCCATGGCGACACCACCACAGTCGCCCCCTGCTCTACCGTCTTTTTTCGCATAGGGCATGCTGAAGCAGATTGTCTAGCCATAAACCCCACCGGCGGGAAAAGGCGCAAGGTTTCTCTGAACACATTGCGCACCAAGTCGAGGTAGCGCATGTCTGACAGCTCAGGCTGCCGATCTGCCAAATGCATCACCACCTCTTGGTGCATGCGCTCTTGTATATCGGGTGCGTTGGCCATCAAGTAAGCAGCCCAAGTTAAGGCGCTGGCCGAAGTTTCGTGCCCTGCTAAAAACAACATAGCCACTTGGTCGAGTAGCTCTTCAAAGCTAAAGCCCTCGCCTGTTACTTCATCTTTGGCATCTAAAAACGATTGCAAGATGTCTGCGCTGTCACTCGGCTTACCTGCGCGGTGTGCATCAAAGCGCGGGCGAATCAATTGCCCTAGCAAGCCACGAATGGCAGCTGCCGCACGCCGACTGCGCCAAACATCCCAAGGCCACACCAACCAACGCAGTCCATAAATAGACGGCAGCATCAGCCTAGGCGCAATGGCCTGAAACCTTGCAAACTCCGTGAAGATGCGCTTGGCATCAGCGCCCTCCATAGGCACCGAAAAAATCGTGCGAAAGATGATGTCGGCCGTCACATGCGTCATCTCTACTTCTAGGTCGTACTCCGCCCCATCTGGCAAAGCCGACAAACGCGTCAGCATGTCGGCCACCGCCGCCTGCATCACGGGAAAAGCCACATTCAAGCGGGCCTGTGCAAATGCGGGGTCCATCATGCTGCGCTGCTTGCGCCATTGGTCACCAGAGGTTGTAAAGATGCTCTCGCCTAACAAAGGCTTTAAGGCATCACCTAGCAAATTACTTTTAGGGAAATCCTCAGCCTGGGTGTCCATCACCTGCTTCACCAAAGCAGGTTCGTTCACCATGTAAAGGTCTAAGCCCGGCAAGTGCACCTCGCCCATGCGCATGCGGTAGCTGCGCTCATACAAGGCATCGAGCCACGAACGTCTAGCGCTGAAGAACATCAGCAAGGCTGAAGCCTTGCTTGGGCGAGGCTTGGGGTACACAGGGCAAAAATGGCGCATCACGACTTTCTCTTCAGCATCACTTGAATGCCCTTGTCAGATCGCACCGTCAACCGCCCCACCACCTGTGGCTCAAACCCAGGCACGGGCAACACGTCGTAGTTCTTCATCACAGCATTCAAAATTAAAGCGGCTTCTTGCATGGCAAAGCCTGCGCCAATGCAGGCGCGTGCTCCCAACCCAAAAGGCAAGTAAGTGCCTCGCACGGGGGCTTTGTCTTTGTTCAAGAAACGTTCAGGCTTAAACACATCGGGCTCGCGCCACCAACGCCTGTGCCGGTGCAACAGCCAAGGAAACACCAGCAAAGCGTCACCCTTCTTGACCTTAGCACCGCGTATCTCTTGGTCTTGCATCGCCTCACGCGGGAAGTAGCCAACGGGCGGGTACAAACGCAACACCTCTCGAAACATAGCCGCCACGCCACTGAGTTGACGCATGTCGGCAAAGCTCAGCTCACCCGCGGGTGCCAACTGAAGTAATTCATCTACCAATTGTTTTTGTAGCTCGGGTGCCTCGCCCAATACATACAAGCACCAGCTCAATGAACTAGCGGATGTTTCGTGCCCTGCCAGAAACAACATGCACACTTGGTCAAGCACTTCTTGCTCTGTCAAGGCCGTGCCATCCTCTGGGTCTATAGCGCAGCGCAGGCCAGACAAAATATCAGCACCGTTTTGCTCTTCTAGGGTGGTTAAAAACTCAAACCGTCGGCGCACTTTGTCACCTATAAAGGCTTTGATCTCTGCCGCGTATTGGCGACGGCGGTAGTCATACCAAAGCACCGGTATACGCAGCAGTTTGCACACCATCACCTTTTGCGCAAATTCTTGGTAGCGGGTGAAAGCAGCAAACAAGCTGGCAGCTTCGGCCTCAGCCAAGGGCGCTGAAAAAATGGTGCGGTACACGATGTCGGCCGTCACATGCGTCATAGCAGCATCTACATCCAGGGGCTTGCTTAGGTCATGCTGCTCAAACCGCAACAGCATATCGTGGCACGCCTGCTGCATGAGGGGAAAAACCAAGCTCAAACGGGCATGACCAAACGCCTGGTCCAGCATGCGCCGCTGCCGCTGCCACACTGTGCCATTGGTGGTGAAGGGGCTAGAACCAATCAATGGCTCTAACGACTCGTGCATCAAGCGGTGTTTGGGGTAGTTGGCTGGCTCTTTGACCAAAATGCGCTCAACCCACTTGGGGTCGTTGATGATGAACACACGCATGACTGGCAGCCAAAAGTGGCCGAGCAGCATCTCGTAGCTTTTGTGGCTGAGTGCATCTATCCACGAGTGAGCCACTCGCCAAAAGCCCAGCACACCTACCTTGCTCTTTTGTAGCGGCGTAGGAATGGGTGGTGTGAAATCAGGCATGCACTCTCTCAATGTGCTGCTCAAACAATTTGGGGCCATACAGCACGTCAAACAAATTAAAGTTACCCGCCAACTCTGGCGCACGTAAATACAAAAAATGTGCGTCTAGTTTGTTTTGACGAATCAACGCCCAGCTTTGCGGTGTGTACATCTTAAAAAAACTGGCACTGTGCAACACAGGCATCAGGGCCTTGCTGTGGTCCACATCTGTTTTAACCAACGGGTGCGCACGGTAAAAGCACAGTGGGTCTATCTTGGCCGTTACATCCCACCACAGCAAATTGGCGTGAAAGCTCAGGCGCTGCAATGCTTCTTTGAACAGCCGGGCTTTCGGCCTTGGCACCATAGCAATGAACGGGTAGCACTGGCCTAAGGTCAGCACCTTGGTTTTTCGCCCCTGCTGCAACGCCTGCCAGCGTGGGTCTTGCAGCAAAGCATCGACAGCGCCCACCATCATCAAGGTGCCAATGCTGTGGCCAACCAACAGCACTTCGTCCACTGGGTCTTCTTGTTGGCGCTGTATCACATGCTCCACCCATTGGTGGGTGCGCTGCTCTGCCCCATCTATGCCACTGCGCCCCATGCGAATGACGTACGTAAATATGCGAAGCAACCAAAACAAGCCCCTGCGCTCGCCATACACACCCAGTGCCACGACCAACCCAGCGCCCGAGAGACAAGCAAACACTTGCCACGCCCATTGCAGCCATTGGGGGCCAAGCATCAGCACGCTCAGTGACAGTAGAACAATAGAAAGCAAAACACCTAACAACAACGAACCTAGCAAATATGACCCCGGCAAAACGCCGGTCATGTAAACACCCTCAAAAATTTGCTTCACCCGTGACAAGTCCACATCAAAAATAATGCCGCGATACGCCAGCCAAAACTCTTTGGCTAAAGCCCAAGGGCTTTTGCTCCAGTTGCTGCGAATGATGTCGTCCCAACTCATAAACACATGCTGGGTTTCAACTGGCTTTGAGTCTTTGTCGCTGCTTTGCCAAGTCACCATCCAATGGTTAAACAGCTTACCCATGCGCCTGCGGCGACCCACACTCAAGGTGCCGCCCTGCACCTGCGGCTTGGCCGCTTCTTCTTCGCATAAGCGGTGGTAATAAGCGGCACCGCGTGGGTCAAAACCGCTGAAGTAATGCACGCGTCGACGTAATACAGAGCCTTCTGTCACAAACGCCCAGTCCAACTGTCAAACAACACCTTGGCCTTGCGCAACTGCCGGCGCACAAAACCCACACGCAGTTTGTGCAAGCCGCCATTTGCCTCAAGCGCTGCGCGCTGTTCAACAATGCGGTGCAGCACAGCCTCGCAGGTGGTGTAGCCCTTTAAGTCCCAATCCCAATAAATGGGGTAATGAAGCAAAGCCCCTGCCACCAGTTCATCCAAGGTCAAACGGCGCTGCCGCCTTTCAAACGCGACAGCATTTTCTGCTCGATCTTCAGTCAGGCCCCAGCCCGCATAAAAAGGCTGGCCATACGTCACCACCTTTTTGCCGCGCAACAGCGCATCAAAGCCCGTCAGCGATGTCATGGTGTGCACCTCGTCACAGGCGTCAATGCAACTGACAACTGAAACCCCCGCCTCGACATGGTCTGCGTACCGATATGTCGCATTTAATGCAACTTGACCCTTTCTGTTGCTACTCAGCACATCTGGATGAGGCTTGTAAATAATATATGCATCAGGTCTTGCTGCGCGTACTGCAGCCAACAAATCCAAATTGGTTCGAACTGAAGTGCAGCCTAATCGAATAGACGCATCGTCCTCAACCTGCCCTGGCACCAACACCACTACCCTGCCCTGCGACTGCCATAAAACCAGCTCGCGAGGCTCAAGGTTGTATTTGGTAATGCCGTGTTGCACGATGAGTTGACGAACTTTTTTTGCATTCGCTAGATCTTCTGAGGAAAAAGATATATTCATCAACATGTGCTCTAAGTCCGATGGACGAGTAGCATCGAAGTAAATTCCACGCTCATCCATCACCAGTGAAAGTGGGCGAATCAAATCTGAGCCTAAGCCCACGGAACGAACAAAGCCATCTTCAATATGCAAAAGCTTGGCACTAGTTTTTTGCGCCATCGCCGCTAGCCCCTTAGGTGGTTCAGCCCCCCAAAAAACCAATGAATCGTCGCTTGTTAAAGATAATTTTTCAGCGGTCTGTGCGCTAGGCAAAAAACTAACTAGGTTGGGATGCAATCCAAGGATTGGCTTTAAATTTGCAGCTTTCCAACGCCTAAACCCAACACCGCATACTCGCCCTTTTCGATATGCGCCATGCATACGCGTGGCCATGTCTTTTTGGCGTACCAGCCAGTCGATCACGTCAGATATGTGCCCGCGCTTGTGGGTCACAGGGTTGAGGTAGCGCGTGTAGTGAATGTAAGCGGCAGCAAACAGTTCACGAACGCTGCGCTGACGTGTGCGCCGCGCCCAAGCTGGCGAATATGCACAGCGGTCATCCGTCACGCCCCAACCTGCATACCAAGGCACCCCAAAGCAAACCACGGGTTTGCCAGCTAGTAAGGCCTCAAAACCCATGGTGCTGGTGACCACGTACACCTTGTCCATGAACTGCAGCAAACTCATTGGGTTAACCGCATCGCGCAATACCACCGTGCGCCCATTTGGCTGAACATTGGCCAAATAGCCCGCCTTGTGGCCAGACGATACCTCTGGGTGCGTCTTGACATAAATGGTGGCCTGCGGGTTTTCTTCCTTGGCAGCTGCCAACATGTCAAAAAATGTTTGCGCCGTAGCCCCACCCAAGACCACGCTCATGTCACCCATGGTTTGATCCACCACCAACACCCGCTCGGTCAGCCCGTCATGGCGAGCACTGAGTAGCCCATTTAAATCAACGTCTGGCGCATGGTTGTATTTGCTCAGGGCGTTTTCACGTAAAGGCGGCAAGGCTTGGTAAATCCATTCGTCATGTTCAGCCAACACATCACCTGAACTAGTCAGAAAATTTTCAATGGCACTGGGGCGCGTAATGTCGTAGTAAATACCCAGATCGTCTACCACCAACGACAAGGGCGGAAAGTGGTCCCCCGTGCCGTAGGAGCGCAGAAAGCCGTCTTCGAGTGCCAAGAACGGCAAGTTGTGATGCCGGGCAAACGCACGGGCGCGGCGGGTGGACGGGCGCAGGCCCCAGCCCACCAGGGCGTCAAACCGGCGCCAGGCAAAGCCTAGCCACGGCCGTCCTGCCCAGGCCACCGGCTGCCCCAACAGCTGGGCCAGTGCCGGCAGCTGCGACAACTTGCGCGAAAAACTGCCCAGGCGCGGCGGCGCACCTGCCGAAGGAGCAAGCATCTCTTTGTCTGAAGGACGCTCCATCACACCTTAACCCTCCCGGTTGATATACGGCTTGCCAGCAACCGCCCTGAAACGGGCCAGATCGCTCACACCCGACTGCGGGTCCGCTGCATCTGCCAGCACCCGCAAGCGCACATCCATCTGCTGGGGCGACACGTCCACCAGGCCATAACCACGGTAAGCGCTGTTGCCCAGCAAGCAGTGCGGGTTTTGTGACACGCGCCTGTCGGTTACAGCCTGCTCGGCACCTTTTGACGAAATGCTGGTGCCCACAAACTCGCTGGCCACCACCGGCGAGCGCAGGTCGTAAGGCTGGGCGTGTACGTGGGCCACCCAGTTTTGGTGTATGTCGCCGCCCAAAAACACCGGGTTTTGGGCGCCGCTGGCCACCAGCGCGTCCAGCAGCCGCTGGCGGGCCTCGGGGTAACCATCCCAGCTGTCGGTGGCAAACCGGCGCCCCGGCCCGTGCGCCACATTGCGCGGCGAAAAACAGGTTTGCTGCGCCAGCATATTCCAACGCTGCCCCATGGCGGCAGACGCTTGCAGCCCCTGCGCCAGCCAGGCCTCTTGCTCCAGCCCCAACATGCTGCGCGGGCCTGCAGGCTCTTTTATGCACACCCGGCTCAGCTTCTCGCTGGGCTTGTCACCACACAAGGGCGGTTCGCGGTATTGGCGGTTGTCCAGCAAATGAATGCTGGCCAGCTGGCCCACATCCACCCTTTGGTGAATGCGCAGAGGCTCCCCCGCCCGCATGCTGGCCAAACCACGCCGCCAGGCACTGCGCCTGATGGGCATGAATTCGTAAAACGCTTGATAGGCCGCCATGCGCTGGGCCGTCAAATCGGGCGTCCCCTCGGTTGACACACCACCTGCGTAGTTGTTTTCCACCTCGTGGTCGTCCCACGTTACCAGCCAGGGGCAGGCCGCGTGCATGGCCTGCAAGTCCGGGTCTGAACGGTACAGCGCATAGCGTGCACGGTAGTCGTCCAGGCTGCGCACATGCCGCAGGCTGTGGGTGCGCACCGCCACGTCGGGCTTACGGCTGGCGTACTCATATATGTAGTCGCCCAAAAACACCACCAAGTCTGGCACGTCGGCCCGCATGTGGCGGTAGGCCGCGTAATGGCCGTCCTCCCACCGCTGGCAAGAGGCATAGGCCAGCCGCCAGTGCGCCGTTTGGCTGCCCGGTGCGGGCAAAGTGCGGGTGCGGCCCACCGCGCTGTGGGCACCCGCCGCGCCAAAGCGGTATTCGTACCACTGGTCCGGCTCAAGGCCCGACACCTCCGCGTGTGCCGAATACCCCCCGTCAGCAGAAGCCCCCACCCGGCCCCGCGCCACCACCTGCTGGGGCTGCCCGGCCGGCCACACCCACCAGTCCACCGACACCCGCCCCACCAGGCGCGAACCACCGGGCCCGGCCAGGCGCGTCCACAACACCACACCGTCAGCCACGGGCGCGCCACTGGCCACACCCCACGGAAACAACAAGCGCGCCGCCGCAGGCGCAGCGGGCTGCTGCGCCACCGCCGCAAGCGGCACCGCCTTCGCCGCCCCACAGCTCAAGGCCCACTGAATAAACCGACGTTTTTTCATGCCCCGCTCATTCGTATCTGTTTTTCAGCGTCCAGGGCCAGCAAGCGCTCTGCCACCAATTTGCCGCTGCAACCGTGGGCAGACGGCAACAAGTAGTGGGCTAAAAAATCGCGGGTAGCGCTGGTCATGGGCGGCGGATTCTCTATCAGCTCCAGCAAATGTTCAAAGCTTTGCGCGTGCCAGCCAAGGCCCTTTTCAAACATGTGCCACTCGGCCGAATTCCTTTTGTGTTTTTTCATGCTCTCGCCAATTAGCCAGGTGGGAAAAATCACCACCTTACCCAGCGCCAACGCCTCCCACACCATAGTGCCGTGGTCAGACACCACCACATCGGCCCACAGCAGCGTGCTGAAGGTGGGCTGCTTGTCTTTTCTGTTACGTGGGTGTACCGACATTTCACAATCAAAACGGCTTTGCAGCCGTTCAAAAAAAGGCATGAAGGCCGGGTAGCTTGACATCACCACCCCGTCACCCTTTACATGAAAGTCGTGCGTAGGCGCATACAACACACGCTGGCGGCCGTGGTTGCGCGGCAACTCAGCCAGTTCGGCCAGCAAGCCATCCAGACGGGGCCAACCCACAGGCTCAGCAACAAGGCCACCGCTGGACAGCTTGGACTTGGATATACGATCCACCAAAAAAGCCCCCGGCACAAACAAATGTGAACGCCTGCGCTCTTGGTTGACATACCCGCCATCAGCCGCCTTGCGCCACATGTAGTTTTTGTCAGCGGCCCCATGACTCATCAATACATCGGCTTCTTTGTCGATGAATAGCGTGAAGTTCAAGGCGCCTTCAATGTACTCATCAACCGATTCACGGTAGTCGCTGTGCGCAAGCCATTTTTGAATTGCCTGATTGATCTGCAATTGCACTTCTTTATAGTTTTTTGATTCTGTCAAAACAAAATTAATCACTTCCACACCTGACTAAAGATGATCCGCAATACCGCACTAAACGCCACGCACTGCACTTAATGAACATAAACTCACAAAACACCTAATAGGCTGCCTATGCGATGGGACATCGAATCAAGCATGTGCAACGATGGTTTCCAGGTCGGAAAACTGCGACACCCATGCCATCTGTTTACGAAAAACGCACCAGCCACTAGCTATCCCGATCACTCGCAGAGAGCCGCACACCAGAATGTGAAAACTCTCCATTATCTAAATTAACTTTATAAAAGAAGCCATTAATAATCATAAGCAAAATATTAACAGTACTAGGCCCCACATCGGGATGATCTTTTATTTCATCGTGAAAAACATCAAGTACTCGAACGTTATTCTGAAAATTAGCATTTACTATATATGGAAATATTGGAGAACAACGTGACGTAATAATATAACCAAACTCAGGATTAAAATCCAATCCATTATTTAAAAGTTCATTAAACTTAGATTGTTTAGACCGAGGAAAAGTACCCAGAGTAAAATGGCTATCACCGTATTTTTTTTCATGATGCTCATCTGACACAATCGGATCAACCGCAACAAAACTAAGCCCAGCCTTCAACCCATGATATAGAGCCCCCGTACCTCCTTTGCTTACACCATACAAAATGGTATTGCTTTTACAAACTCCTGTCAGTCTATACAATTCAGACAAGAAGGACTGGAGATCACTCTCAACCTCAGAGTTGTAATTGTTATCTAAATAGAAGCTACCAACAACAGGACCTATATCAGAAATACGGACTACGATTGTGTCATATGGTATATATTTAGAAACATTAGTAAAATTCTTAAAAAAGCACCTTCTTACAATCGAAGCATTATAAGGAAAATCTGCGACACTAGAAAAAACAACTAGCAATCGTGTAGGTGAAATATTAGAAGGGGGTTTATCAATAGAGTAGTAGAGATTGCCGAATCTAGAAAAGCCTTCGTTTGAAAAAATTCTATCAAATTTATCTTTATTATTAAAATTATAAAATACAGAAACTCCATCTTTGTGATCAACCATGTAATAGCCAAGGTTAGATAAATGAGTCACAACCAACTTTGCGCCTTCATGCACACGAGCCAATCCATAAATATTATGCTTTAACTTGGCAACCTCAGATTCACCGAATCGTGATTTATCCAAATAAAGAACATCACATCCATAAAGCAGTTCTTTAAGATTACCATTAAAAAAGGCTTCTAAAGGTAAATTTTTATTCATATTTAATTATAATTTTTCACCGCAAACTTCTATATAAAACATATTAATAGCATTTTTTTGGTATTCTTCTAATTGGAATGAATTAAGTTTCAATTTACCATCTAAGAAATCTAGCATGCCCTGTGCAAGCCCATCTGCCGAATTTTCAACAAAATGGCCAGAGCGACCCTCTATAGCACTTCGTGAACCAACAATATCTGTCGAAATAATTTGTTTGTTCAGTATCATCGCCTCAAAAAGTACCATAGGCTGTCCTTCGTGGTTTGAAGATAAAACAAAACAATCTGCCCGCTTTAACAAAGGGAAAGGATTATTGACGCGCCCCATTAGCTTCACGTTGTTAAAAAGTTTTCTACAGACTATCAATTGCTCCAGCTGAAATTTTAATGGACCATCACCAAGTATCAATAATTTTGCATTTGGATATATATTGCTCACCTTTTCAAACGCATGTATTAACTTTGCGTGGTCTTTTTCGATTGATAAGCGTCCTAACGTTATAAATATCTTATTTATGCCATTTAGCCATGGTTCGCCATCAAGCAATTCACAAGATTCCTGTGCCTTAGAAAGTACTTTTGCTGGATTTTGAACATTATCGCAGAAACAAAACTTATCTGAATCCAATGAAAAATAATTCTCAAGGTCTAACTTATTAACCTCACCAGTCTTTTGCGAAACGGAAACAATTTTATCAAACCACCTATAATGGTTAAAAACACCCTCCAAATAAGGGAATCTATACATCCATTCATTACACATGTTGTTGTGCTGATAAATAATGCGTAAATCGACATTTTTTTTCGAAGCCCCAGAAAAAATTGAGGCCCATTTTTTATTATAACCTTCAAAATGCACGGCAGTTTTAATCTTATTAAAACCAAACAATCTAGTAAAATCTCGCGAATAACTATTATTTAAAATCCGATACATTTCTGGACTTTTTAAATTTTGCCACGAATTAAATTTGTCGTCTATCCATTTTTCTTCTATATTTTGAGCTCTTACCCCAGCGTAACCAAGAACATTTACAAACTCAGGAAGATTTTTATATTGAACTAAACGCTCTTCACTTGCTCTGATTGAATCTGGATCACAAACAAGAGTTATTGAATATCTTGATCGATCGATATTCTCGACAAGATTGAGCCATGATGTCAGGATACCATTAGGCAAAAGCGGACCAATGTAGAATAAAATTTTTGTTTTTTTTGACTCCGGCAACTGTATATTAAAATTATTTATATTTTTTATAAACCATTCACAAGCTTTTTGACTTGCTTTCCCATCTTCATGCGAACAGTATTTTTCAATCGAATCCTTGGGGTCATAAATTAATTTGCCTGTTAAGTATTTATCCAAAGTAGACTCAAGCTCATATATATTTCTCGTCACCTCACCCGGTAAATCACTTAACGAAAAATATAAACCACGTTCTTGGCTATACTGATCCTCATCGTAGGCATAATAAATTACGGGCTTATTCATCACATAAAAGTCAAATGCAATACTAGAGTAGTCTGTAATTAAAATATCTACTACACCTAACAATTCATTTGTATCAATATCAGATGGAACAACCGTTACGCCATTAAAATTAATGATATCAATCATATTTTCCAACATATGGTGACCACGAAAAATTATTTTTGCATTTATTTTCGCAAGTCTAGAAAGGTCAGCAATAAGTCTTTCAGAGTCAATGTTGGCTTCTCCATGCTTACCACGCCATGTTGGTGCATATAAAATCAATTTTTCTTCTGTTGCATTCAATATTTCTTTTATTTTGCATTTACGTGATTCCGTTATATTAATAGTTCTATCTATACGTGGGTACCCAATTTCTGTAATTTTTCCGCTGTATATATTTGCTATGTCATAACGATGTAACAATACATCAGTTGTGTGCTTATTAGGACTAAGTAGATGGCTGGCTTGTAAAAAGTTTCGAGCGACATTTTTATGTGCAAGAACGTCGTCTTTAATATCCTTGCCTAAATACTTAATTGGCGTACCGTGCCAGGTATTTAGATAATATTGATCATTCTTTCTAATGAAAAAATCCGGAAATGATACATTATTTATCAAGTATTTGCATGACGCAATATAATGCATGTATAGATAAGTATTGCGTTGAATATATATAATATTCAACCTGTTTTTTAATTTTTCGGGTACGCTATCTAGGTCATTTACTACCCAAACATGTATCCAATCCTTAAATTCATCCTTATCCAAAAGATGTAAAAAGATTGCACACGGATTACACGACATAGACGCACCATGATAGCTCTCATAAAGAATGGTGTTTTCTTTTGTAGGCTGTCTTTCATAACATTCTATATAAGTCGCTGTACGTCTAAAGACAGCATCTTCATTAAATTGATCCTCTGGCACACCATAAGGTTTTTGCAATATGCGTGTTTCACGCAGAGCCTTGCTAGCGGCCTGATAGTTGCATTGCTGCGTAAGAACATAACCCAAACGGTAGTTCCATTCCGGTGTATGGTCATTTTGGCGATCTAGCGCGTGTTGGTAGGTTTCTGCTGCTTGCTCCCACTCTTTCATTCGCTCGTAGGCATTACCCAACTTGAACCAGGTTTCTGGGTTTGTGGTGTCTTGCTCCAGCACATTTTCAAGTGTTGAAGCAATGGCCTCTTGGTTGCTTAATTGTGCTTTGTATTGCACCAGTATAGGCTCTAGTTCTATGGGGTCTAGTGTTTGTTGGGTTCTGGTTTGCAAATATGCCTGGCATGCTTGCTCGTAATGCCCCGCCTGCTCCAGCACATAACCCCAGCGGTAAAACCAGTACGGTGTGTGTGTGTCTCGATTTTTGGCGGCGTATTCGTAGGCAATGGCGGCATCTTGGTATTTGTGCTGCCGTTCCAGCACAAAGCCCAGGCGGTAATGCCACTCGGTTCGTCCAATATCCAGTGCCAAGGCGATGCGGTAGGCTTGTTCGGCTGCTGCCCATTCGTAACACCGGTCATGTGCCATGCCCAGCCGGTAGCACAGCTCTGCATCCCATGGGGCTTGTAGGTGCTGCTGGGCATAGGCTTTTTGTGCTTGCGGCCACAGGCCCCGCGCTTGGTGAAACACGCCAATGCCAAAGCGCTTGGCTTTGAGTTGTGTGTCTTGGGCTATGGCTTGAGCATAGGCTTTTTTGGCTGCGCTGGGGTTGGCAGGGCCGTCGTGCCCCTCGCGCTCAAAGCAGTGGCCCTGGCGGTAGTGCCACTGCGCTTCTGCCTTGCCTTTCTTTAGCGCTATGGCCTGACCGTAGGCTTTGGCCGCTTGCTGAAAACGGTTCATGGCCTCCAGTGCTTCGCCCAGCCGGTAAAACCAGGTGGGGTAGCGCCCTTCCAGGCTGGTGGCAAAGGTGAGTGCCTCCACTTCTTGCCACCACTTGCCTTGCTTGCGCAGGGTGTGGGCCAGTTCGTTGTGCAGCTGGGGGTTGTTGTAGTCCTGCCCTATCCACTCGCGTATTTGAGCTTCTTTTTGCGCAGCAGTTAGTTTGGATTCCTTGAGTTTGGCCAGCTCGCTTTTGATGCGCTCTTTGTTGGACCGCTCTTGTTGCACGCGCCACCCCTGTTTCTGGGGTGACAGTTCTATGGCCTGGTTGATGAAGCGCGAAGCGCGTATCCACTGCTTTTGCTTGTAGTGGCACATGCCCAGCTTGAAGTTGGCTGCAGCGTTGTGTGGCTGCTTGGCCAAAACTTGAGCAAACTTTTTGCCTGCAGCAGCCCATTTTTGTTGTTTGTACAGCAGCAGGCCTTGCCAATAGGTGGGGCTAAATGTGAAGTTGCTCATGGGGCTTGGGTACTTTGTAATTCTGGGCTGTTGTGTGGCTGCTGCTGCAGCGCATCACATTCGTTGCAAATAGTGGCCACGGCACCAACAAACGCTTGGGTGCTGGCTTGTTGCGCAGCGTCAAAATTACCGAGGTAATAAGTTTTGGCTTGCTGGCGCGGCAGGGCAAAGGGGTCATGCTTGGCGTCGTTGGCCAATAGCTGGGGCAGCTGGGGCAAGTGGCTGTGGTCGATTAGGCGGGCGGCCTGTGCAATGGTGGGCAAGGCCGCTGGCTGGCTGGCTTTGTGCAGCCAGTTGGTCAGCAGCATGGGCTTGTTGGTGGCAAGATAGTCCACGGCCACGGCCGAATTGTCAAAAACAGCAATGTCAACATGCGCATACAAGGCGTTGATGTCGCCACCGATTTGCACGCTGCCCATGGGGTGCTGCTGCACGTATTGGCCAAGGGCATGCTGGGCCTGGCCATAGGCGGGCAGGCGCGTGCCGGTGCTGGGGTGGGGCCGGTAGATGAGGCGGTGGCCCGGTGTTTCCAGCACTCGGCGGGCCAGGGCGTGGCCCATGCTGACGATGGAGCTGTAGTTCATGCCGTCGTGCGGGCCTTCCCAGGTGGGGGCGTACAACACCGTGAGCATGCCGGCGGCGGTGGTGTCAAAGGGGTTGGGCACCGGGGCAATGTGTTCTATTTGTGGGCGCCCTATGGGCAGGTAACGCGACAGGTCTTTTTTAATGAGGTTGTACTTGTATTTGTCCAGCGCGGCGGGGCCCGAAACGAGCACATAGTCGTAGGCCTTGGTTTGGTTGCTGAAGGTGCTGAGCTTTTCGCTCTCGCCGTGGTTGATGTGAACGTGCAGGGCACGGCCGTTGATGAGGGATTGAAAGTTACGGTAGGCGTTGTTGACGTACAGGATGCACTTGAAGGGGTTGAGCTGGTACAGGTGCAGCAGGTCTTGAATGGTTTTGCAATACACGGCCTTGAACGGCGTGTGCTGCGCCGCCCAATGGAAGGCGGCGGCCCTGCGGCACACCAGCGTGACGGGCCATTGCGCGCTTTGCAGCGCTTGCAGCGGGGCTGCCCATTGCTGCAGCTGGTACAGCTGGTCTTCGGTGCCGGCAAAGTACACCGCCACGGGGTCGGTCATGTTCTGGGCACTGCAACCCGAGCCATACACAATACCCGTAGCGGCAGGCACAAGCAAGCCGCGTCGCTTGCGCCACGCATCTCCCCAAAACCGAATGGGGTGCCGCAGCAGCTTGCCGAGTTTGCTCACGCGTCAACCAGAGATGTGGGTTTTGGCGCTTGAAAAGACGCCATTTTTTGTTTAATTTGGGTGGTCGATATATCAGGCGTTCTTTCGAGGTAAACCACTTGGCAATAGGGCATCAAAAAGTCAAAGTGGCCGGCCCAGTCATCGCCGATGGTGAAAGTGTGGATGTGAAGTTTTTGCACATCCAGCACTTTTTGTTCCCAATGGGTTTCGGGAATGACGCAATCGACATAGCGAATGGCCTGTAGCAGCGCGGCGCGCTGTTCGTAGGGGTAGAAGCACACCTTGCCTTTGCCCAAGTTGAATTCATCGGTGGACAGGGCCACGGTGAGGTGGTCGCCCAGCTCGCGGGCGCGGCGCAACAGGTTGATGTGGCCGCGGTGCAGCAAATCAAACGTGCCGTAGGTGATGACTTTTTTCATGTGGCTGGTGCTCCCGTAAAGGTGAAGGGTGTTTGGCACGCCTGGAAGCCCCTGCCCTGGATCAAGGCGGCGCAGGCGCTGCGAAAGTACTGGTCCATGGCTTGCAGGGGCGGCAGCAGCAATTGCCGGGCGTGTTGGTGGCGCTGCTGTTGCATGGCACACAGGCCACTGCGCAGCGCCTGCTGCAGGGCCCGCAGGGTTTGTTGCCAGGTTTGGCAAAACGGGCCGGGGAAAATGGCGGCCATGTCGTACACAAAGCCACGGTCTTGCTGGGTGTAGGTGGCTAGGTCGGGCACATGGCCCACGATGGGGCGCTCCAGCAAGAGGTAGTCAACCCAAATGCTGGAATAGTCCGCCACCAAGGCATGGGCAGCGGTGAGCAAGATGGCACTTTCTGGATAGCGTTGTGGGCTGAGGTCGATGATGTGCTCGCCGTCACACAGGTCGGCCAGTTCATGCACACGGTAGGGGTGCGGCCGAACGCCCAAGACCGATCCGGTTTGGTCACAAAAGCGGCGAATGGCTTCACGGGCTTCGGGAGGGAGCAATTCGCTCAGAGAGGTGCCGCTGTCTCGGAAGGTGGGCGCGTACAGCACCAGCTGTCGGCCTTGCAGGGCTTGATTCAGCTGCTGCTGTTGGCGGGCGAGGTCGGCAGGCCAGGGGTAACCGGGCTTTAGGTAGTCAAACCTGGGGAGCCCAATGGGGTGTACCCTGTGGTGCGGTAAGCCAAAGGCCAACGCATTGACGAGCCGGTCCACCGCATTGCTGGCGATCATGGCGTCGTAGATGCGGGCGTTGCGCTGGATGAGTCCTTGGCGCTTGGCGTAAGCCTTGGCGGTGCCCTGCTGTGGCATGAGGGTTTCGATGCGCTTAAGGGCAACGCCATGCCACAGGTTGACGACGCGGCGGCCACTTTTGCGGCGGGTGATGTAGGCGTCGCGGGCAGAGTGGCTGAGGACGATGGTTTGGCTGCTGAGCAGAAACCGCAAGCTCTCTAGGCTGTAGCGCTGCATGACGCGCACACCTTTTTCGCGCAGAGCTTGAAGCGTGTCTTCCGGAATCGGGCCTTCTTTGTAGAAGCCCACTTCCAAGCCGCCTTGGTCGGTCAAGGCATCGAGCATGATGCGCAGGTTGCCGGACAGCGGCACGTTGGCTCGGGTCACAAAACACATGCGCCCCTGCTGCACGGGTAATAGATAGTCAAGCAACCGGGCAATGAATTGTTTTTTCGCTCGGGACAACATGGTAGAAAAGCCCAGCGTTACAACCCGAATACCACTTTTGCGCTCACCGCAATTTGGTAAATCACTTGGGTCATGTCTTTCCAGAACTGACGGTCTTTCTCATCCACCTTTGGCAGCACCAACACTTGGTCACCCGCGCGAACGTTCACGCTCGACATGTAGCTGCTTGGGTTGGTTTGCTCAAAGCTGCCATCGCGTCTAGCCACCACCACTCGGCTGTTGTCTGCGCTTTGGGTGTAGCCGCCTGCTCTGTTGATGTAGTCGGCTAAGCCCAGCTTCTTGTCAAATGCAACGGCGTTTGGAAACAACACTTCACCACTGATTAGCACCAAGCCATCCTTACGCGGTATGCGCAACACATCTCCGTTTTCTAACAGTAGTTGGTTGCGGTCTGATGCTTGGGCAATTTGCACTTGGCCCAAGGGTTCTATCTTCTTGGCGCGCTCGACCCATTGCAGGGTGAGGTCAGCCTCGTCTTTCCGTAAACGGGCTTCGTCGCTGCTGCCACTGCGTGCTGTTAGCAAGGCAGCTTCTAGGCTACGCAGGCTGGTAGCCAGCATTTCTTTTTGACGTTGCTTCACGCTCTGTCTGAATAGCTGAAGGCTTTCTGGCTCGGCATCGGGGCGTAGCTGAATGTCTTTCATCAGCTGTCCCAGCGGCGTGCCGTAGGGCAACACATATTCTTGGGGGCTGGTGTGCTCCCCCTCTACCCGCACAGTGATGGTGCCGGGTAGTTTGTCTGCCGTGAACTCCAGCTCGTCGCCATTGCTCAGGCTTACGTCGGCCGCCTTGGCCAAGGGGTAGTACTCGGTGTTGCGCACAGTGCCCGTGTTGCGCGTGATGCGCACATGGGTGGCTGATGCTTGGGGTTTGGCTTGTGCAGCCAGTGTTTGCACATTGGGTGTTTGGGTGGTTTGAAACTCAAAACGCTTCGCACTTTGGTCCAAGCCGCCCACCATGACGGTGTGTTGACGAGGGGGCACAAACACCACATCGCCATCGCTGAGCTGAATGAGCGGCATAGTGCCGTTGAGCATGAAGTCATACAAGCTGGCTGTGGCACGCACCTGCCCTGCCCGCTTGACTTGCACATCGATGAAGGTGCCACGATCTGGATCAATACCACCCGCTTGGTCAAGGAAGTGCAACAGGCTGTCCATGCTGGTGCCGTTGTACAGGCCGGGGCGATTGACAAAGCCGCCTACAAATATGCGCACGGGCTGAGCCTCGGCCAAGCTGGCGTAGCTAAACACGTTTGACTTGAAAGACTTGCCAATGGATGTTTCAAACAAACGCTGCAAGTCTTGGTTGCGCACGCCCACCACACGCACGGGGCCTGCGTGAGGCACAAACACATTGCCTTGAGGGTCAACCACCAACA
>JACCDU010254952.1_pt1 | contig 20733 bp, 22 predicted proteins | sample 7446081 | NCBI WGS metagenome assembly JACCDU01 (sample SAMN15323447, study PRJNA562643) | freshwater metagenome | isolation source: river surface water | place: USA:Blue River Watershed | collected 2017-08-17
ACTATGCGATCACTGCCGTCGTCAAGGGCAACGTATCTGCTACCTCTACGCTAGACATGCTTGATGGCAACTACTTCATGGTCACGGCGGCGGGCAGCACTACCTTCGTGTTTGCTAATCCTCCGACATCAGCAGCGAATGGTGGGGCAGCAGGTGGCTTTATTCTGGAACTCGCTAACGGTGGTGCAGCTACAGTGACTTGGCCCTCCGCAACCAAATGGCCCAGCGGTACAGCACCCACCCTAACCTCTTCAGGCACGGACGTATTCGTCTTTATTACGGACGACGGTGGTACCATTTGGCGTGGCGTGCAGTCCATGAAAGATAGCAAGTAGGGAATCCCATGGCAACCTATAAGATCAGCGGCCTTACGTCTGCTACAGCGGTTTCGGCCACCGACCGTTTCGAAATCTCCAAGGTCTCAGCATCCGGTTTCGGCTCCCGCCAAATCACTGGCGCCCTGCTTCGCACCTACGCTCTGACCGAAATCTCCGGCTACACCCTGGCCAAGACCTCCCTCGCCAACGTCTCTGCGACCACGACCCTTGATCTCGCTACAGCCAACTTCTTCTCGGCTCAAGTCAGCGGCAGCACCACCTGGGTCTTCGCCAATCCACCCACCAGCACCGTCGCCGCAGGCTTCATCCTAGAGCTTACGAATGGCGGAGGCTACACTAATACATGGCCGTCTGCTGTCAAGTGGCCTAACGGTACTGCTCCCACGATCACAACCAGCGGCACCGACGTCTTCACGTTCATCACCGATGATGGTGGCGTCATTTGGCGCGGTGTCCAATCCATGCAGGACTCCAAATAATGCTGCTCGCTGAATCCCTCCTCGGTTCCTCTTCCACCGCCGCCACCTACATCGAAGATGTGTTCTCGACGTATTTGTATACGGGGAATGGATCGACGCAGACGATCACTAATGGGATTGATCTATCTACCAAGGGTGGTTTGGTTTGGATAAAAAACAGGGCGATAGATAAACATTGTTTATACGATACTGCGCGAGGCGCTTTGAAAGTTTTATCATCAAATGCCACAAACGCAGAACAAGTGGCTATTTCGGGCCGGGATTTAACAGGATTTACTGCAAGTGGATTTTCACTTGGACCAAACTACACTGCTGCTGTAAACGAAAATACAGCTAACCACGCCTCCTGGACCTTCCGCAAGCAGGCTAAGTTTTTTGATGTGGTGACGTATACGGGGAATGGCGTAGCGCGGACCATTGCTCACAATTTAGGTTCTGTGCCTGGGTGTATTATTGTTAAAAAAACCAGCGGTTCAAGTAATTGGGCGGTTTATCACCGATCCTTAACCTCTGCGGCATATACGGTTCTTTTAAACACTACCGATGCGCAGATGAGTGATTCCGCTGTATGGAACAGTACAGCACCTACAAGTACAGTTTTTTCTGTTGGAGGATCAGCAGGGGGAACTAACGATTCTGGCGAAACCTACGTCGCCTATCTCTTTGCCCACAATGCTGGCGGCTTTGGCGCTTCCGGTTCGGATAATGTAATTAGCTGTGGGTCTTGGACTGGAACTGGTTCTCCTGTCACTGTAAATCTTGGCTGGGAGCCACAATTGCTTCTTTGGAAAAAATCATCGGCCATCGGTAGTTGGTACATTGCGGACAACATGCGTCTCATGACCGCAAGTGATAACGGTCAAGGGAGGGTTAACATTCTTTCCCCTAACACTTCGGACGCAGAATCAGCCGACAATTACTTATTAGGCAGCACATCAACTGGCTTTGTGACAGACGGGGAATCTGGCACCCATATCTACATCGCCATCCGTCGCGGCCCGATGAAGACGCCGACGACGGGGACGAGTGTGTTTAGTCCGATTGCGTCAAGTGCTGCGACAGGAACCACGCTGACAACCAGCTTCCCTGTTGACGCGCAAATCTTTAGCTTACGCACCGGAACTACCAACAAGAACAACACTTATGACAGGTTGCGGGGCGTTAGTTCCACAACAACAGAATCTGGCGCTCGCCTCATTACTAGTTCAACGGCAGCAGAAACCGCCGCTGGTAACGAAACAAGGCTTTGGGATAACACAAGCTTTCAGATGCCATCTACTTTTGGTGGTGCCAGCACAGTCTTCTGGAACTTCCGCCGCGCCCCCGGCTTCTTTGATGTGGTGTGCTATACGGGGACGGGTGCTAATCGCACGGTAAGCCATAACTTGGGCGTGGCGCCGGAATTGATGATAGTTAAGGCGAGAGATCAAGTGTTAGGCTGGCCTGTATGGAATTCTACTATTTATGCCGCCAATGCCGACAATATTATGTATTTAAACGAAACCGGCGGCCAACAGGATGTTGCAACAATGTGGAATAGTTCTGCTCCAACATCAACAACATTTCCTGTTGGCACTAATTCCAGAACGAACGCATCAACAAAAACATTTGTTGCTTATCTCTTCGCCTCAGTCGCAGGCGTATCGAAGGTTGGCTCCTACACTGGCACTGGCACCACAAAGCAGATCGACTGCGGCTTTACTGGCGGCGCACGTTTCGTCCTAATCAAGCGCACCGACAGCACTGGTGATTGGTATGTTTGGGACACCGCGCGTGGAATCGTTGCTGGTAATGATCCTTATCTGCTCCTCAATTCAACGGCGGCAGAAGTCACCAACACCGACTACATCGACACCTATTCGGCTGGTTTTGAAATCAGCAGCACGGCGCCAGCGGCTATCAATGCCAATGGTGGTTCGTTCATCTTCTTAGCAATTGCGTGAGGACACCATGGAAATCAGAATCCAATCTACTGGGGCAGTCGTTTACGAACAAGAGTTCCGTAACATGTTCCCCAACACCAGCCTTCCCGTTCCTCTGACGGAGGCAGCCATTAACGGTCTCGGCGGCGACATCGTCTTCGAAGGCCCCCAACCTGTTGCCACCCGTTACCAGATCGTCGTCCGTCAAGGCGTCATCCAGCTAGGCGACAAATGGTACACCAACTACGTAGCGGTCGATCTGTCCCCGGAAGCCTGCACAGCCCTTGACGAGCAGCAAGCATCCTCTGTCCGTATCACCCGCAATGCTCGCCTTGCTGACTGCGATTGGACCCAAGTAGCCGATTCCCCCGTCGACAAGGCTGTCTGGGCCACTTACCGCCAAGAGCTTCGGGACATCACCTCTCAGCCGGGCTTCCCCTGGGAAATTACTTGGCCCACCAGTCCCTAGTGAGATTAGGTGAGAATCTTGACACAACTCTCACCATGGAGTAGATTGCCCTCCTAACCTAGGAGCAACCCCATGAGTGATAGTAAAGTCAACCGCGTCGAAATCATTAACGAAGCGAAGCGGCGCCTAACCCCTTGGACCACAGAAGACGGTCGCCTTTTCCTCGATTACACTGAAAAGAACCAGCGCCGTACCCTCACCATCTCATCAGGCGGTGGCTGTGATTTCAGGGGTTGGTTCGCTTCCTTCTGCGTAGACTCCTTCAATATAGTGCCCAACGGCGACCTCATCAATTCCGCCCAAACCTACTTTGCCCACTGGGTCCGTGCCGAAGGCTCTAAGCTCAAGGACTACATCCGTGTCGGCGGCAAAATCGGTGAACTCTACATCGACATTGGCAATGATGCAAACGACGCTTGGCGTATCTCCTCCAGTGGCATCGAACGGGTTCCAGGCGGTCCTACCCACATCCGTCTGTTGCGTGGTGCTGGCATGCTTCCCCTCGTCGAACCGGACCTGACCACTTCCCCATCCGAGTTCCCCGCCCTCCTAAAGCAGTTTGTTGCCGCTGATGATGACACCCTAATGCTGTTGACCGCTTGGGTTCTAGGCTGCTTGCGCCCCGAAGGTCCTTACCCAGTCCTCACCATCTCAGGTGAACAAGGCTCTGGCAAGTCCACTGTCCTCCGTCTCCTGCGCCGCATCATGGACCCTCATGCCCTCGACATGCGTACGCCCCCAGAGGATCAACGTGACCTCCAAGCCATGGTTCGCAACTCCTTCGTCCTGGCCTACGATAACGTCTCCTTCATCTCAAACAAGATGTCAGATGCTCTCTGCGTCATCAGCACAGGTACTGGTGCCCAGGGTGGTCGTGCTCTCTATACCAACGCCGAAGAGTCCGCAGTCCGCGTTTGCCGCCCGGTAGCCATGAACGGTATCCCCGATGTCGTTGAACGTGGTGACCTTGTTGATCGCTCCATCCATGTGCACTTGCCTCGCATTGATCCCCGTCTTCGCCGCGACGACACCGAGTTCTGGGAAGCCTTCCATAAAGTTCATCCCCGCATGTTAGGTTCCCTTATGAATGCAGCATTGAATGCTACGCAAAACTATGGTAAAGTAATTCTTGCTGAAAAGCCCCGTATGTCTGCCTTTGCCGTATGGGCCGTTGCCGCTGAGAAAGCGTTTGGCTGGGAAGAAGGTCGCCTCATGACTGTGTACAAGCACAATCGGGCAGCCGCTGAAAACCAGATGCTAGAGTTCCACGGTATGGCCTCGGCAATCCTGCGTATGATGGAAAAGCAAAAGGAGTTCTCAGGTACCTACTCGGACTTGATTGGTCAACTGGAAATGAATATTGGTCCTCGCGAACGTCTACCCCAAACGTCTCACAGTGTCGCTGCCGAGTTGAAGCGTATTCGTCCTGCTCTCGAACGGCGTGGCTTGCGCTTCTACAATGCTGGTCGTGTCACTGCTATTGGCCAGAAGGGTCGCTCGCGCATCTCCATCATTCGTGTGGCAGAAGAGGAAGAGGAGGATATAGCCGCGTGAGTGATGACGAATACGTCCCCAAGATAACCAAGAAGAAGCCACCCCAGTACCTCATCGACAACGCTAAGAGACAACAGGCTAAGCGTCCCAATGCTCCCGCGCAGAAAGATCGTGTCAGAAAGTACCGTATCCAACTGCGCGAGATGAATATCCATAAGCCTGCCCGTGGTATCCGCAAAGAGAACGTCGACGCCATTCGCAAACTCAAAGAACACTTGCGGGAAACGTGGCAGGCAAACTGGGATAAAATCTCTAAGATCAAGCGGTTGCGTCCCAAGCAAGTCGAGTTCGCCCGCCAATACGCCCTGAACGGTAGAACCAACAAAAGTGCTGCCATGCGTCTCGCAGGATACGATTCAGCCAATCACGGCGTCCTCATAAGCATGGCAAACGAAAACCTGTCAATCCCCTACTTCAACGACCTAATCACAGCCTTCGAGATCGAGGAGAAAGCCCGCATGAAAATCAACGTCGAAGACGTCGTCAAGTGGTTCAACGACATCGCTACCCAGGCTATGGCATCCGGCGACTTCACCAACGCTAACCGCGCCATGGAAAACCTTGCCAAGTACTTGGGCATGTTTGTCGAGAAGAAAGAAATCACCCACCGCACTATCCACTCCAAAGAAGAACTCGACACACGCATCAGCGAACTAACTGCCATCCTGAAAGAAGCAGAGCCTGACATTGAGCGAAAACTCCGCATCCACTAAAGAAGAAAAAGTACTCCAACTAAAAGCCGAACTGGCTGCTGCCCTCCATCAAAAAGCAATACTGGAGGCGCAAGAGGACTTCTACGTTTTCGTCAAACTGCTGGCTCCCCTAATGCTCGACGGCAATGACTACCGGGATGGGCGCCACATCGAAGCTATAGCAGCTACCCTCCAAGAAGTTGACCGGGGCCTCGTCGACCGACTGATGCTCATGCTGCCACCCGGTTCCATGAAGTCCGTCCTCCTGATGCTCTTCACTGCGTGGTGCATGGGTCGTCATCCTACTTGGCGCTTCATGTGGATTTCACACACTACCGACAAAGCCGTCGAATGTTCAGGCCGAATCCGCGATCTAGTCCGTTCCACCGAGTACCAAGAAATCTTTCCGGGCGTCCAAATCCGCGATGACATGTCTGGTGTAACGGGCTGGAAGCTGGTGACCGGAGGCTCGTTCATGCCTGCTGGTGCTGGTAAATCCATCGCCGGTTACCGTTTCAACCTGGGCATCCTCGATGACCCCCTCTCCGAACAGACCGCCAAATCAGACACTGAGCGCGAGCGCGTCAACAACTGGTATGGCCCCGGCTTCCGTTCCCGTAAACTGCCTGACTCCCGCATCGTCCTAGTCAACACGCGCTGGCATGTCAACGATCTATCAGGCTACCTCCTCGACAAAGCTGCCCGCAACAATCGCGTCGATCAGTGGGAAGTCATCTCCATCCCGGCCATCCTCGACAAGCCCGCAGCCGACTACCTAATGCTTCCTGACGGCGGATCGTACTGGCCTGAATACATCACCATGGATGACCTCATTGCCACCCGCGAAGGTCTCAGTAGGTCTGACTGGGGTGCCCTCTATATGCAGACCCCGACCGGCGAAGACGGCAATATCTTCAACAAAGACGACTTCCAAGACTGGGATGAAGACGACCCACCCGAATGTGACGAGATCATCCAGACCCTGGACACCGCCTTCTCCACCAAATCCAAAGCGGACTTCTCAGTCATCCAGACCTGGGGTATCTTCCACCTCACCTTCACCGATGAAAAAGGCTTTGAATATCAAGAGCCTAACGCCATCCTCCTAAACCAAGTCCGTGGTCGATGGTCCTTCCCCCAGCTCCGAGCCGCTGCCAAAGAGCAGTACAACATGTTCAAGCCCGACCGAATGATTATCGAAAATAAAGCATCGGGCCAATCCCTGATCCAAGACCTAAAGCTTAACAAGCTGCCTATATTGCCTTTTCAGCCGGATCGTGATAAAGTGGCACGTGCTCATGCGGTTAGCGGCATTGTGGAACGTCAACGAGTTTGGCTGCCCCTCGGAAAGAAGTTTGCCGCAGAGCTTCTACAGGAGGCCCTAGAATTTCCCAAGGGTGCCCACGATGATGCCGTCGATGCCATGGTCATGGCCCTGCTCTATTTGCGGCGTCGTTACGAACTTACCCAAGAGAAGGTCAATCAACCTGAAACCTACTCTCGTCGTCGATCTTTCAAAAGCTATTGGAGCCAAGTGACCCATGTCCGATAATCTCGAAGCTACCCCTGATATGGAATTTGAATTTTCTGAGGAGAGCCTCGAAATCGATGTGCCCGAAGAAATCATCGAAGTGGACATGTCCTTTGGTGCCAACCTTGCCCTTACCATTGAAGACACCATCCTTACTGACATAGGCTCCTCTCGTCAAGACGCCCTCCAATCCTTCAAGAACGCCCGCCAAGATTGGGAAGAGAAGATCAAGCAAGGCGTCAAGTGGCTGGGCCTCAATACAGAAGGCGAAGGGAACACAGACGTTGAAGGTGCCTGCACAGCGGTCCACCCCCTCCTGATCGAGAACGTCGTCAAGTTCCAAGCCAAAGCCATCCAAGAGTTGTGGCCTGCCAAGGGTCCCGTTCGCACCAAAGTCCGTGGTTATGTCGATGCCGCTCGTGAACAAGTTGCCCAGCGGGTCCGCACTTACATGAACTACCAGCTCACTGAGCAGGTGCCCGGCTTCTACAATGACCTCGAACGCAATTTGTTCCGTGTCGGCTTCATGGGGTCGGGCATCCGCAAAGCGGGGTGGAACTCGATCACCAATAGTCCTGACCCGGCCATCGTCTATGCCGAAAACTTCTACGTCGATCCCTCGGTAGCCCACCTCAAAGATGCCGAAGAATACATCGAGGTCATGGAACTGTCCCCGCGCAAGATGGACAACCTGATCGCATCCGGCACCTTCCGTGAAGCCTCTGAAAACGACGCTGAAGAAACTCTCGACACCAACGAAATCACCGAAGCCATCGCCACTGCCCAAGGTTTCGATCTCTCGTTGGAGCGCAAAGGTTACTCGGTCGGTGAATCCCACTGCTACCTGGACCTCAACGGCGCTGATCCTTTGCTCCCAGAAGGCGGCACTGCACCCTACATCGTCCACTTCAATACCAAGACTGGCAACGTCTATTCCATCCGTCGTAACTGGCGTGAAGGTGATCCTGTCCAGCAAAAGCGCCTCTGGTACACCATCGACCAATTCATTCCGGCGTTTGGCATCTACGGCCTAGGTTACGTCCACCTCATCGGCGATCTGGCTGCTTCTGCTTCTGCTGCCCTCCGTGCCCTCATCGATTCTGGTCAATACTCCAACTGGCAAGCAGGCTTCAAATCCCAAGATGCCAAGTTCTCCGACTCTGACACTCCTCTCGGTTTCGGTGAGTTCCGTGATGTCAATCTGTCACCCGAAGAACTCCAGAAAGCCTTCCTGTTCCTGCCTTCCAAAGAACCTTCTCAAACCCTGTTTACGCTTATGCGTTACGCAGTTGAGTCGGGTCAGAAGTTTGCAGACTCCACAGACGAGATCGTATCACAGAGCACCAACTACGGTCCAGTCGCAACTACCCTAGCATTACTTGAAGCTTCCCAGCGTTTCTACTCCTCGATCCACAAGCGGCTCCATCAATCCCAAGGTGAGTTCCTTAAGCTGCTGGGCGAACTTAATTTCGAGAATCTGCCCGACGTCATCAACTTCGTGGTAGGCGCTGAGAACCAATTCGTTCAACGCACTGACTTCAATCCCCAGGTCGTAGACGTCGTTCCAGCCTCTGACCCCAATGCCCTCACCGAATCCCAACGGGTAGCCAAGGCTCAAATCGAACTTCAAACCGCTCAGCAGTTCCCTCAATTCCATGACATGCGAGAAGCTCTGCGGCGGTTCTATCTAGCCTTGGGCACCGACTCAATCGACAAACTCCTCATTGATCCAGAAGCCAAGGCCATCAGTGCCGATCCGCTATCCGAAGTCCAAGCGGCTATGAGTGGCAAACCCATCAAGGCTCAACTCGGCCAAAACCATGCTGCCCACATCGCTGTCAAGGAAGCTTTCCTCAAGGCCCCTCAAATGCAGGGCACCAACGACCCCACCATCGCAGTCGGCCAGCAGGCTCTCGTAGCCAACATCTCCGAACACAAGGTCTTGATGTTCATTGCCCAGGCCATGCAACTCGCCCAACAGATGGGGATGCCCCTCAACGACGACAATGTCCAGGCTCAGATCGCGACCCAGTTGGTCCAAATCTCTGCCCAGTCTGGTCAAGGTGGTGGCGGTCCTTCCATCGAACAGCAGATGGTCCAGCTCAATGCAGCCGAACTCCAACTGGCCGAGAAGCGTATCCAATCTCAGGATGCTCGTGAAGCTGCAAGCCTAGCCATCAAGAACCGCGAACTCGACCTCAAAGAAACCGATATGCTCCTCAAGGCTGAAAACCAACAGAAGCAGGCCCAGATCGCAGCCACTGGAAAAATACTTGACAATTCGGCAAAGTTAGCGGATATTCAAGCTAAACGTCTAGCAGAAAGAGCTAACCAGCCTCCCGCATGAAGTTACTATCGGACTACGTATCAAAAGTACAAGAACGTATAGATCGTGAAAAAGATGCTTTGGCAAGGGGGTCAGCGACCTCCTTTGATGAATACGCTCGTAGATGCGGCGTTATAAGCGGCTTGGGTCTCGCCGTCGATATCCTAAGAGACCTATTCCAAACTACACCAATTGAAGAAAGGGACTAATGCTTACCACCCGTGCGCCTCTTGATGGGGCCATTTCCAATGACCAGTGGATTTCACAGGACGATGTTCCTGATCCAACTCCACTGCCTAGGATTCCTGGCGTAGGGATTCTTGTCCGGCCTGTGCCTATTCGGCGCAAAACAGCGGGCGGCATCCTACTCCCAGATACATTCCGCGAAGACCGAGAATACCTTAACACAGTGGGTCGTGTCCTTGCTTTGGGCGAACTCGCATTCGTGGACGAAGACATATACCGGAAAGGTCCTTGGGTCAAGCCCGGCGACCACATTGTATATGCAAAACTCGCAGGCCAGAAAATCTTTTGGAAGGGCGTAAAGCTTCTCCTCATCAAAGCCTCAAGCATCGAACTCGTGGTTGACACACCCGAATACCTCGATTCCAATTTCAAGGAATAACCTATGTCCGAATCCGGTTACCAAGAACTAGACCTCGATAATCCCGGTAAAGCCGCAGCTTCCGAACAAGACTCCGACATTGAGATCGTCGAAGAGATTGAAGAGCAGCCAGCTCCAGAACCTGCTCCAGGGCCAAGGGCTTCCGAACCCGCCTCTGCAACTTCTTCTGAAGAAGATGATCCCGAAGAAGACGACTCCTCATCTGAAGTTTCCTCAGAGCGTAAAAAGCTAACTCGAAGCCAGCGCCTCAAGAACCAGCGAGATGCTTATGCCAGAAAATTAGCTGAAACACAAGCCCGCCTTCAAGACGCTGAGAACCGTGCCCGGCGCTACGAATCAGATGCCAACGAAGGCGCAGCCATCGGCTTTGACTTATATATCAAGAACTTAGATACGGCTATGCAGGCGCTTCGGCGCGATTTCGATCTGGCTTTCGACTCGGGCGACCGTGAGAAAATCTTCGAAGTCCAGCAGAAGATGGCCATCATTACGGCTGAACGAGCGCAAGTAGAACGGGACAAGCGGTCAGTAGCTCCACGGGTTCAACCCCAACAACAAGCCGCTCCCCAGCCGCAGCCTCAAGCCCATGCTCCCCAGCCCCGTCGTCAACCCAGCCCAGCCGCTGTCGAATGGTACGAACGCAACAAAGATTGGTTTGGCAAAGACGCTGTCATGACTTCAGGTGCCAAGGCCGTCGACCAGCAAATGGTTGCAGATGGTTATTCACCTACCGACCCCGACTACTTCGAAGAACTGGACAAACGGCTTCGCAAGGAGTTCCCACATAAACTGGGCAACAAGAGCACAACCCCGGCTCGCCAACCAGCTAACAACCCCACCATCCAAAACCGCTCGGCCCCTGCCTCAGTCTCTGGCAAGCTGCGCGTCTCTATTACCCAGGCAGATCGTGAAGAAGCTCGCAAGCTAGGTATCAGCATTGAAGACTATGCCCGCGAGAAAGCCAAGGTAGAACGCGCTCAAAACACGCCCAGCCAATACACGGAGATTTTTTAATGAAAAACAAAATGTTCGCAACGCCAAATAATGCCGTCGACGAAGCACTTGAAAATTCTCTGGAAACAGAGTATAATCCTCCTAATGCGCTAGAAATCCCTCCCATGCCCGACGCAGACGCATTCGTCTATAGATGGATTCGCTTTCGGGTCGGAGACCAAGATGACTTTAACAGCATCTCCCAGCGCATGAGGGAAGGGTGGTCATTCGTCCCCATCGAGGAAGTTCCTGATGGTTATGTTTTCCCCGGCCTCGAAAGTAAGATTTCTGCTTTGGCAGGCGCGGCAATCAACGGCGATCTAGTCTTCGCCAAGCTGCCTCGACGGAAAGCGGAAGCCATCCAAAAGTGGGCCGAAGATAGGGCCATTCAAGCGGAACAGGCTTTCGATCTGAAGACAATCAGCTACGAAGACGGTTCAGGCCGTAAGCACAACCTTGCCAATGAAAGTACAAAACGCTTTTCCAGGGGGCGACGTCCCTCGTTTGGATAACCATTGAAGGAGGATAAAGGTGGCACAGTCTTTTGCCCCGTTCGGTCTCCGCGCTATTGCAGCCCTTGGCACGCATGGCAACGAAGTCCGCGCTTATCCGCTTCCCAACGGCGCTAACTGCCCTGACCTCGGTAAGGGGTCTCCGGTAAAGCTGTCGGGCGGCGTTATTACATCTGTTGGTACTGGTGGTGGCCCCGTTCTCGGTGTTGCTGCTGGCTTTGCTTGGATCGATCCGACCACGAAGCAACCCCAACTCAAGAACTCAATCCCCGCAGATACGTCTTCGGCTGGTCTCTATGATGGTTCCGACCGTCCTACGGCCTATGTTGTGGACAATCCGTTTGCGCTCTTCATGATTCAGGCTGATGCTTCCGTTACGGCGGGCGACCTCGGTTTGAACTTTGATGTGACTGCATCCGGCGGCGATGTCAACTCTGTGTACGGTACGTCTCAGTATACTCTGGACGCTTCTACCCGTACCTCTGCTGTTGGCACTGCGCTGAAGCTTGTGGGTCTGGCCAATATTCCCGACAATAACTGGGGCGATCCGTACCCAATCGTTATCGTGAAGCTGAATGGTCCGATCCTCCAGCAGGTCTCTGCGGCTTAATAGGGGGACATAGCAAATGACTATTTTAACTCGCGCACAGTTTGCGAAGCAGCTTGTTCCCGGCCTCAATGCCATCTTCGGTACGGCTTATAAGAGCATCGACAACGAACACACTCCGCTGTTTGACGTTGAGCGTTCCGACCGTTCGTTCGAAGAAGAAGTGTTGATGACGGGTTTTGGTACGGCCCCGGTCAAGTCGGAAGGCGATCAGGTGTTCTTCGACACTGCGTCTGAAGCTTGGACGAGCCGCTATACCCATGAAACCGTTGCCATGGCTTTCGCCATCACCGAAGAAGCTATCGAGGATAACCTCTATGGCACGACGGGCAAGATGAAGGCGAATGCGATGGGTCGTGCTATGGCGAATGCCAAGCAGGTGAAGGCCGCTAACGTCTTCAACAACGGCTTCTCCACCTCCTCGCTTTATGCTGGCGGTGACGGCAAGCCTCTCTTCGCTACTGACCACCCCACGCTGGCGGCTGGTACGCAGTCCAACAAGGTTAGCTCGGACTTGTCCGAAACTGCCCTTGAAGCGGCCCTTATCAACATCTCGTTGACCAAGGATGACCGTGGCCTGCTGATTGGCGCCCGCGCTGTGAGCCTGCACATTCCTCCGCAGCTTCAGTTCGTTGCTCACCGTATCCTGTTCTCGGACCTCCGCGTCGGTACGGCTGACAATGACACGAACGCTATGAAGGACATGGGCCTGTTCTCGAAGGGCTACACCGTCAACCATCGCTTCACGGACACTAACGGCTGGTTCATTCGCACTGATGTGCCGAACGGTACCAAGATGTTCATCCGTGCTCCGCTGGCTACCAAGGACGATGTGGACTTCCTGACCGGCAACATGCGCTACAAGGCTCGCGAGCGTTACAGCTTTGGCTGGTCTGATTGGCGTCAGTGGTACGGTTCCTCTGGTTCAACCTAATGGGCTGGGGACTTCGGTCCCCTTTCCTTCATCCTTCAGGAGAATCAGATGACAACTTTTGCCTTCCCTGTCAACATCGATAACCGCGAACCGGCTTCCGGTAGTGCTGTCGATATGAAGCAGGCTCGTGTACCGGGTCGTTTTTCCGTAGTGGTTGATACCAGCAAATCAGGCACGGCGGTGGGTGCTACTACTATCCCATTGTTTGTGGCTCCGGCTGGCTCCAACTTCTACGAATGCGTCCTCGATATCACGACCGCTTACGACAACCTCGACACCAAGATTACGGTGGGTACCTCGGCAAACCCTGCTACTCTGTATGCAGCTACATCCGTGAATACCACTGGTCGTCGTGCTTACGCTGGTACTGGTGCCCAAGTCTCCACCAATAGCATTGTGCTGGCGGCGGATACTACGGTTCAGGCCATCGTGTCTATTGCTACTTCGACTGTGGCGGCTGGTTCCGTCATTGTTCATGTCGTGATTGGCTAACAAGTGCAGGCAGGCTCTTCCAAATGGTTGGGTCTGCCACACTTGCTTTAGGAGCTTCACATGCCCGGTATTAAGACTATCCGAGTTATTCCTTTCCAAGTGAGTACCTCGGCCACAACCACAAGCGACCCCATCGACCTCGACTATCGCTTTGATGGTTCGCCTGCTCGTTGCTTCTGGGTCCAAAAAAGTGCGGCCACAGGTCCTTCCATCTTCTTGGAAGCGGCTCCCTACGAGACTGGCCCTTGGATTGCCTTCGCTGAAATCTCAGCCGCTGTAACTACCACACTTGTACAAGTCATCTTCGATGTGCCCTATGTGCGTTCTTCGTATGCAGGTGGTGGTCCTCTCGTAACTATCTACGGAGTCGTGTAAGGGGGCAGGCCAAATGGCAACCAGCGGCGTAGCCTCCTTCGATCCCACCTTCGATGACATTCTTCAAGACGCTGCTGCCATGGTTGGTGGTGGCCCCCTTCTTGCTGACGAACTCATTAGCGCAAGGCGTGGCCTCGACTATCTCCTAACCGATCTCCAGAACCGCAACGTACTTCTCCACAAAATTGAAACTACGGTAGTTCCCGTCTCTGCTTCCGTCAGTTCCCTTACCTTCGGCCCCTCCATCTCTGACGTACTCGTAGCTACTGTTCAGACCTCCACCACAGAAATGGTAATGGACCGGGACGGCTACGAACGCTGGGCAGAAATCCCTACCAAATCCGTGACTGGTCGCCCTGTCCGCTACTGGTGGGATCGTCGTCGTGAATCTAACGTAATGAATTTGTGGCCCCTGCCCGACCAGACCTACAATCTAGTTCTCACCATCCAAAAGAATACCGAAGATACGCTGCGTGCTTTCGACAACATCGATGTGCCCCGGCGTTTCCTGCCCGCTATCATCTACGGTCTTGCCTATTGGATTGGATTGCGTCGTGGCCCACGTGTTCCTGACAATCGCCTAGCCATCCTAAAAGCAGAATACGAGCGTATGGTCCGTGACGCAATGCGTGAAGATCGTGAACGAGGCTCATTCCTTCTCAGAATCGGGAGGCGGTAATGGGTTACACCTATAGCACCCTGGCAGATGACATTCAAGCGAACATGGAAGAAGATTCCGCTGAGTTCGTATCTGCGTTACCTGCCATCATCGAGCGCGCCCAAAACTACCTTCAACGGCGGTTAGACCCGGTTCGCACCCTCACCTACACGAACATATCGGTCAGCGCATCCTCTCGGACCCTGGCACTGCCTTCCAATCTGCTCGTCCTAAAGTCAATCCAAGTTTGCGCCACTAATGGCTGGACGACTCTCCTAGAACAGAACAACGAATTTCTGACCGCATATTGGCCAGACTACACTTCATGTGCTCCTACAAAATACTATGCTCCCAAGGATAATGCAAGCATCTTTTTAGCACCGACCCCGCCTTCCAATACGACTGCCCAAATCGAGTACATTCCTCGCGTCACCATTCTTAGCTCTGCTGCTCCCACCAACTACTTCTCAGAGTATGCAGACACCGCCTTCTTCAATGCTTGCATGATGTATGCCAATGCTTGGACCAAGAACGCAGCCGCAGTCACCGTTTGGAAAACCTTGACGGATGAAGAGCTTACGTTCCTCAACAATGAGTCTACGCGGTCTCGCCGTTCGGATTCTTCTGACAGATATAACGGGACTCCTGAGAACACTCTTGGTGGTCAGCCCTAATGTCAGTCATGAATATGTGGTCGGTCTGTGACCGATGCGGCTTCAACTACAAACGCAAGCAGCTCCGCAAAGAGACCACAAACTTCGTTGTCTGTCATACCTGCTTCGACGGTCGCTTCGATCTCAAGAACCATCCACAGAACTACTCAGCTAAACCGCGTCGTGAATCTTTGCCAGTACCCGATGGTCGCCCGCAACAGGACCTCACCGTTTACCTTATCACAGAGGCTGGCGGCTTCCTCCTAACCGAATCTGGCAACCAGATCATTGTGACGCCTACACAGTGGAATCCTTCCATGAGTTCGCCGAGCTAGTGCCATGGATTTGATTGCAATGTGGAAAGTACTCTCAGACATATTGTTGCCGCTTGCATTGGCGTGGGCTGCCTATCTGCACAGGGAACTAAAGACCATGGACCAGAAGATCGACAAACTCCATGACGACCATTTCCGGCACGTGGCCCAGGTCAACAAGGACTTTGCAACCCGTGAGGTAGTCAGCGAGCTTGAAAACAAACTCACAGTTGTGTTAAATAGAATCGACGATAAAGTAACACGCATCCTTCAGGAGCGCAAGTAATGCCCTCTACCTATGATCCCCTTTTAAGACTTGAGATTCAGGCGACTGGCGAAAATGCTACGACCTGGGGCACCAAGACCAACAACAACCTTGAACTCATCGCAGCCGCTATCGCTGGTCAAACCATTGTAAGCGTTTCCTCTGCCGACGTCTCGCTCACCGAAGCCAATGCTGCTGCTGACCAGTCTCGTGCCGCCATCCTTGTAATGCAGGGAACCCTAACAGGCAATGTCAATGTGGTTGTACCGGCCCAATCCAAAACCTACGCAGTCTACAACCTAGCTAGTGGCGCCTTCGCAATCACCCTCAAGAACGCAACTGGCACAGGCACCGTCCTCCCAACCTCTGGCGTCGATCTCATTGTCTGCACCACAGCTACTTGCGTCGGCCTTGCAGGCTCCATCTCCACCCAAATCGCCGCAGTCTCTGCTCAAGTCTCTTCATTGGATGTACGAACTGCGGCGGTCTCTGCTCAAGTCTCTGCTTTAGATGTACGGGTAGCCGCAGTTTCTGCTTCAGTCTCTGCTCTCAACGTGCAAGTCAGCAACATAGCCACCTCGGTATCAGCTTTGCAAACTCAGGTCAACGCTGTGTCTGCTGCTGTTAGCACCCTTAACGCCCTCGAAATCCGCATCATAGAGTAACCATGTCGGCCTCCCTTCAGGACCAACAACTCCGCGACTTACAATTCAACGCAGGCGTCATCAAAGAGAAGACGGAACTGGATGCCACTGGTTTCTGGACTGACGCTGACAAGGTGCGTTTCCGCTTTGGTCGCCCTGAACTTATGGGTGGTTGGCAGAACAACATCGACCCCTCTCAAGCAGGCACAATCTTTGGTATTCCTCGTTACCTCGATACCCTTCGCAATCGATTGGGTCAGAACGCTGCCTTCATTGCTACCAACATCGGCCTCTTCTCCAGCGACCTATCCACCTTCTACAACATCACACCCATCGTCTCAACGGTAGCCACTTCCAACATCCTATCTACTAACGCAGGCTCCACAGATGTTGTCGTCTCCGTCTCTGCACACGGCCTTGTCAACGGCACCATCGTAGAAGTAGTCTCAGCGGGCACAACCATCGGTGGCAACATCCTCATCAACTCGCCCGCTTCTACGACTGCCACTTTTACCGTAAGTGTAATCGACGCCAATAGCTTCGCTATCAACACGGGTACTACGGCAGCAGCAACTTCGGCAGCAACTGGCGGTTCCATCACCATCGGCCTTTGCTACAATGCGGGCACCACTTCAACCCAACTAACTGGCGGCTGGGGCACTGGTGCATGGGGTGGCAACTTCGGCTGGAATGAATCTTCAGGTTCTTATCCGTTGCCGCTTCGCTTGTGGTCTGCTGATCTATGGGGCACCGATATGATGGCTGTTCCCACTCAAGGTCCACTCATGTACTGGAATACTAGTGCGGGCATCACAGGTCGAGTTACCATCGTAACCGCTGCGCCTTCCATAAACCAAATCGTTCGCGTCGCTTCTGAAGCCCGGCATGTTCTCCTCTACGGCACTCACGACGTCAGCGGCTCCTACGATCCTTTGCTCATTCGGTGGTGCTCCCAAGAAGACTTTACGGATTGGACGCCGACCAACACTAACAATGCAGGTGACTATCCGCTGCCGAGCCGTGGCTCTGAAATCCGAGATGTCAACCGGGTGAATGACAAGACCGCCATCCTTACCGACCACGACCTCTACATCCAAGCCTACATCGGCGGCAATGACGTCTTTGGCTTTACACTGGCGGGCGAACACTGTGGTGTCATCTCTCGGAACGCAGCAGTCGAATATGGCGGCACCCTCTACTGGATGTCTAACAACGGCTCCTTCTATATGTACAATGGTCGAGTGACCCCGCTGCAATGCACTGTCCTTCGCTATGTCTATGACAACCTTGACCAAAACAACCTCGACAAAATCTATGTGGGCGTCAACTCCACCTTCGACGAAGTCATCTGGTTCTACCCCTCCACCAGTTCCCCCAATGGCGAGAATGACAAATACGTCATCTACAATACCGTCGAAAAGCACTGGACCATCGGTAACATGGCTCGCAATGTCTGGCAAGATGGTGGCTCGTTCCCTTATCCTCTGGCCATGGATGCTGACCCTGCCAATCTCTACTACCAAGAATACGGTTATACAGCAGATACCTCCACCATGGCAGCCAATCTTGAGGGGGCTTACTTCGACCGTGACGAGGGCAATTCCATAATGTTTGCTAACAAATTTGCCCCCGACTTCAGCAACCTTTCCAACAATACGCCCTACACCGGCACGCTCCAAATCTCTTTGAAGGCCCGCAAATATCCTGGTGGCACCGTTACTACCAAGGGACCATTCGCTGTGACAGGCACTACCCAGAAAGTCTCCACCCGCTTGAGGGGTCGTGAGTTTGCCATCCAAATCCAGTCCTCAACTTCCTCTGATTTGCCGTGGCGTATGGGTCAGTTCCGCATGGCTATTGAACCGGATGGCTTGAGATGACCCGCCGCATAAGCTCCCGAGACCTGCCCGCCCCTCCAGATGAATGGGACGACTCCTCCAAAGCAACTTGGAACCGCCTCATCAAAGTGCTGGAGCAGAGTGACCTCTTTGACCTAGGCCGCAGAACTCGTCCCCAATTCCTTATCCAAGGCACGGTCAGCGCCCCAACCACCCTCGATATGACCAACCCTTCGGTCACCGTCCTTACCAACGTCGTAGGCAAACTGCTTCTGGCCCTCCAGTCCAGCAATTTTGTCGACGTTCGTTAGGGTTTATTTCCAGTATATTCCGTGGTATAATACCGATAAGGAACGCCAATGTCAGAAAGCATTTTACAACCCCCCTCGCAGCCTCTATCGGAAAACTCTCCGATGGTAGATGCATTTCCAATTGACCCCAACTTCAAGCCGGGCGGGGAAATGGTTACTATTATGGGCGCTCCAGAAGGTGACACAGTTCGGACTATGACTGAGGCTCCTGGCGGCCTTTCCTTCCTAGCCCCTACCCAAGCTGTTACCCGCGAATACATCCCACTGTCCAGTGAATTTGATCCGTATGCTTACGGCGCCGGTTCTTATAGTCCACTGTTCTTCCGCAACATCGCTTCGCGCACAGGTCCCACAACTTCAGCGGTAGTCTCATCTGCTGGTAGTGGCGATGGCGATTGGATTTCTTCTCTGTTGGCCCCTGGTACTCCTGGCGCTGGCGCTCCTAGCACTGGTAATATTTCTCGTGACTTCGAAGCTATCAGCAATACTCCCGGCCTCCTTAACGCGCTTTTGTCTTTGGCTTCTGGTCCCGTAGGTATCGCCTCGGTAGCAGCAGGTAGTCTCCTATCTAATGTGATGGGCCGTGAACAAGTTGCAACTCTGGGCGAAGCCATCAAGAATGCGCTCATGGACCGGACAATGTCCGCCGAGGATCGTGCGCGCCTCCAAGAAACCCAACGCGGTCTAAACCGTGTTCAAGAACTGCTGGGCCTTGACCGTGTCGGCGTCACTCGTGAACAGCTTCCCACGCTTAGCAACGTCAGCAACATCAGCAGCACTGCCAATCCGAATGTAACCACCCTCACAACTGATGGGTCAACTACCAGCAATGTATCAAACGTCAACAATAACAACAACAACGTATCAACTACTTCCAACAACAATAACAACAACGTAGTAACTACCAGCAATAACAATAATAACGTAGTTACCACCAGTAACAATAACAATAACAATAATAACGTAGTTACGACTACCGATACTGGTAACGAGGCTCTGCGTACTCTAATCAACTCGATTTATAGTAATGAGCTGGGTCGTACCCTTGGAACTTCTGCCGAAGATCAGGCGGGCCTTCAATACTGGCTTGGTCAAGCAGCCAACAAGACTCCCGAAGAACTGGCTCGCGATATCAGAAGCGGTGCTCAAGGGCAAGACATTACCTCTGTTCAGAATCGCCAAGAAGTTCGCGACCTCTACGAACAGCTCTTCAACCGGGCAGCCGATACTGAGGGTCTCAACTATTGGGCGCAGCAAGCAGCTACCAAATCCGATGAAGAACTTCGTCGTGATATCCTGTCTGGAGCCAGTGCAGCAGACCGCGCCGAATATGAAAACCGTCAGGAAGTCCGCGACCTCTATCAAAATCTTTTTGGCAGGCCCGCAGATGAGGGTGGCTTAGACTACTGGTCACAACAAGCCGCTACCAAATCTCCTGAAGAACTTGCTCGTGACATGCTCTCAGGCGCCTCCGAAACAGATAGAGCTGCATACACCTCGAAAACTTTAAACACGCTGTTCTACCCAGGAGTTAGCGACGGTAATTCTGGCGACGGTTTGGGTAGTGATGTCGGTGGCTTTGGTTCGCTTGGCGCATCGTTGGCGACTGAAGTTGCCGAAGGACGTATGACTGCTGCGGAAGCTCTTGATGCTATGACAGGGGCCGTAGCCGCTGCGACAGGTTTATCTAAAGCAGAAGTAACGGAACAAGCTCAAGCTGCTGTAAATTCAATGGTTGGAAATGTTCCCAGCCTTGCCGAAGCAATTGCTTCAATGCTTGCTGATCCGCAAACGCCTAATCTCGATGCTTTAACTGCGGATAAAAATGCTCCTAGCGATGATGATGATAACGATCCTGGCGATCCTGGGGGTGGTGGTAAAGGTGATCCTGGCGATCCTGGGGGTGGTGGAGACGATTCAGGTGGCGAAGGCGGTGGTGGTAACTGCTTCGTAGCCGGTACTCCCGTTCTGATGTCAGATGGCTCCACAAAGCTGATTGAAGACATTGAAGTTGGTGACGCGGTTGCTACTTGGAAAGAGGGTGGCCCTGTCGAAGCGGGTGTTGTCAAGGCTTTGATTCGCGGCGACACCGATGAACTGATGGAAATTTCCTATCAGGACAAGACAATTCGCTGCACACCTGCTCACCGTTTCCATACACCCAATGGTTGGGTCGAAGCTGCTAACCTTAAAGGTGGTGA
>JACCDU010186543.1_pt1 | contig 20719 bp, 20 predicted proteins | sample 7446081 | NCBI WGS metagenome assembly JACCDU01 (sample SAMN15323447, study PRJNA562643) | freshwater metagenome | isolation source: river surface water | place: USA:Blue River Watershed | collected 2017-08-17
GCTTAGAAGCTGCAGGCGCAACTGCTGCATTCCATAAAGGAAGTAGACAATCGTCGATACAGCTAAACGCTCTTTTTTGAGAACCATCTCCATAAATAGTAATGGGCTGGTTGTTTAATTTTTGATAAAGCCAAATACCTAGCACGTTGCGGTAGCGGTCCCAAATATTTTGGTTGGTACCATAGACGTTGTGTGGTCTAATAATACACCAGTCTAGTCCGTGCTGCTCACCAGCCACTTGTACATCCATTTCACAAGCATATTTTGCAATACCGTAAGGATCTATGGGTTTAGGTAAATCGTTTTCGTTAAAAGGAGGTTCGCCAGCGCCATACACTGCCATACTTGAAGTAAATACAATGCGCTTAACCTGGTGGGTAATACATGCATTTACCACGTTAGCGGTGGCTACAATATTATTGGTGTAATTGTATTTTCTAATAAATGGACTGAGGCCTTCGGCGGCATAAGCGGCAAAGTGGTATACAAATTCTACCTCGTGCGAAGAAAAAATTCTATTTAAATCGTCTACCGCTAAATCTGCTTTGTAAAATATAACGCGGGTGTCTATGTGGTCTTCGTAACCGCCACTTAAATTGTCTATTCCAATAACCTGATAACTTGGTTTGTTTTCAAGTATCCATTTGGCTACCCTAGATCCTAATAAACCTGCTACCCCTGTTATAACTATTGCCTTCATTTATGCACTGCTTTATTTGGTAAACCCGTGGAAGATACCTTTTAGCATCATGGCTAATTTGGTCCATCTCCATCTGGCCACAAAATAAAGCATTATCGCCAAACTGTAGGCAATTAGGGTGATAAAAGTGGTAGGCCACTGGTACCATTTGGTGTAGGCACGCAGCACCCATATATGGTTTCGGAAGTTGAGGTAGTGGACGTAGGGGTTGGCATAGCCCTCTTTACCCTTTACCTTGGCCTTATTGGCCATGCCAGCAATGTGGTATATCACCGAATCTGGGTGAAACATGAGCTTATAGCCCGCAGCCCGTATTCTAAAGGAAAAGTCTACGTCTTCGTAATAAATAAAAAAATGATCATTTAAGGCCCCTATTTGCTTAACAATACTGGTTCGTACCAACAGGGCACAGCCAGTTATCCAATGGACCTGGGCAAACTTACTTTGTGCAGGACCGGCAGTTCGCATATAATTTTTGGAATAGGTCCAGCCCAGCCAGCTTAAAAAGTAAGATCCGCCGTTCCATACTTTTTGTCTATTGCTGTTAAAAAATATTTTGGGTTGAATGGCGCCAACTGCTGGGTGGGCTTCTAAATAAGTAACCAGCAGGTCTAAAAAGTTGTCCTCTACAAAAACGTCGTTGTTAAGCATGAGGCTATAGGCATAATCATGCTCTATGGCATAAGCAAACCCACGATTGTTACCTCCTGCAAAGCCCTCGTTGGTGGCGTTAGGGAGGTAAATAATATGGTTAAATTTATTTTGGAGTGCGGTACCCGAACCATCGGTAGAGCCATTGTCTACCACTAGTATGTCAAAATTAGCAGGCCTTACTGCACTTAATGACTCTATACAGTTTGCTGTATGCTCGTAACTATTCCAGTTTAATAAAATGATGGCTACTTTTTTTTCCAATTGATTTTATTTTAACTGTTTCGTTCTTATAAAATAAGTGTAAATGCACAAGCAAATGGTTTCTATAAATAACGGATACCAACCTACTAATGCAGTACTACCCGTAAAAATAATACAAACTGATAATAATGCCGTTGCCACCAAAATTAATACCGAAATATAAAATAGCGCTGCATATTTATTTTGTAAAAGCAGGGTTAATACATTGTTGGCGTTTAAGGCAATTACCAGTGGCACGAGCGCAAATAAGCGCATAAAATAAATAGCGCTAACTGATTGCGCAGTTGATGCCGCTTGACCCGTTAACAGCCAAACTATTTGAGGCGCCCCTATTAAAATAACCAGCCCCACTATGCCAAATACTAGACTATATCCTTTGTTTACTTGTGCTTTAAAACGAGTCCAATCCGTTACATTTTGATTGTACAATATGGCAGCCCTAGGGTATAGTGCATTTGAAAATGAAGACACCAATTGCCTAACTGCTCCTACTAATTTATCTACCAATCCATATGCGCCTAGTGTTTGGGCCGAAACAAAACCAGCCAATGTAAATAAAAAGATAGACTGCTGTAGCGCAACCGCAACCCCATTAAACATGATGTAAAAGTTTTGCTTGGCTAATTCTACCAAACTATTATTACTTGGTTTTGTAAAAACTAAACTTTGGTTTTTAGTAATTACAACAGTTAAACCAATGTAATACAACAGTACCGGTAGGCCCATTATTAAAGTGATGGAAGCCGCAATATTTGAACTGAGTGGCATAAAAAATAACGCTACTAAGCTTACTAGTTTAACAACTAAATTACCCCAACTTATAAAGGCAATTTTTTGTACGCCAATTAAAAAATATAAGGGGTTAAACACTTCTGCTAAAATTAGCGGAAGCGTGCTTAGCCAGAGCCATAATCCTATAGACGGATACAATGCCCACATGAGTAACACCGCCGGTATGGTTAGTAAAAAAGCGTGGGATCTAAAAAATAAAACTTTGTAAAAAAGAGCCGATAAATATGGGAGATTGTCTTTTGCTGTAGCCACTTCTTTGATGGCTGTTTGGTGGGTACCGTAATTGGTAATACCCCCCATAAAAACTGCAAAACTAGAGGCAAGCACTGTTTGTCCAAAAACAGCAATGCCGTATTTATGGGTAATAAGTGGGATGGCTAAAAACTGTAGTACAATACCCGCGCCCTGAAAAACAGACAGGTTAAAAAAATTAACCAGTACACCAAAAAATGAGTGGGAACGTAACCGCTGTATCAGCTGCATGCTTACTTGTATTTATATGCAGTAACTACTACGTTGTCTATAGACCAACTTTTTTCACATTCGGATCCGCGTGGCTGCAAGGCATCACTTAGGTTTACCTGAAATGTGGCGTTGGTATGCGCAAAACTTTCTACCATACGGTAATAAGACGTGCCACTGGTGTTAGATACTTGCGAACATCTACCAGGTAAATTTATATTAAGAGCGTTTGCTTTTGTTGGATTGTTACCCGCCGGAAACCACTCGGGGTAAGCCTGTTTGTATGCTGGATTGTTAGAAAAAGTAGTCATAAACTTGGGGTTGCCATCGTATCTAACCACAAATAAATCTGGCACACCTGTTGTTGTTGGTTTGTTGCCCTCCCAGTTATCATGAATGTATAAATCGTAAGCTACTTCTAATACATTGTGTTCTGGTATTCCTTTAATGTCTATTTGAACACCCCCGTTGTTAAAAGGGCCCAGCACTTTAGAATTGTTAAACGTAAATATTTTGTTGGTGTATAAAATGCCTGTGTAATCAAATACGGTAACTGTAGATTGACCGTCCTTTTCAAAAGTGTTATCGTACACTACGTAGGTTTCGGTTAATTTTTTGGTGCAGCCTAGGCCAATAACCCCTACTAATACACTAAAAATGAAGGTTTTAAATAGTTTTTGCATAGGTGTTTAGTGTGATGCAGGGGGTTGAGGCAAATTTAGTGAATATTTAAAGAATAGGAATGTAAAAAGCTTATATATAGCAATACTGGTTCTATATATTACATCAACCCCATTATTCTCAAATAACTTTTTAAAACAAGTTGAAAGTAGTGATTACAGAAAGCCCATAAGCGCTATATTTAGTGCAGATGGTATCGAAGTGCTAAGTGGAATGTTGGAAATAAATGAAGTGGGAGATTCAACCTATGTAGAATGGGGTGAACTGATAGGTTTATTGAAGATATAAATTTATCTAAAGCAAGTAAAGCAAATATTCACAGGGAGTTAAATACCCTAAAAAAAACCAAATATGTGTGATAGATTATCATAAAATGCAATTAACTCAATAAGAATATTCGAAGAAAGTAATATAAGTGGGACTCTAGACAGAGTGTTGCACTGTAAGCAGCATAAAAAGTTATGTACTTTTAAAGAAGAAAGTAACAATCAGAAAAAAATAAAAACAAATAAGTATTTTTTAAAGAAATCAGGTAATGATATCTTTTATGAAAACAATAATTAAAACCACAAAAAATGGCGAAGAGTTATAGTTGAAATAGTGGATTATAAACTAAATCATCGCCAACTAATCAATTATTTTTTGAAACATCTGCAGATTATTATGTAATTCGTAGATATTTGATAAATTCTTATTAAGCTTTTCCAGCATCAACCAATGCATTTGTTCTAATAAAATTATAAATATTGGATAACTTAATTTCATTTGGAAGATTCATAGGTTTGTTACTGAAAACGTATCCAACCCCATCATGCTTACCATTCTTGATAGCAACAAATGCAAGCTTTGATTCTAATGAACAAATAGATACATCATTCGGGCCATTAAAACTCATCCCTTCCACTAAATCAACATCATATATTACTTCTATAAACAAAGTTTTTCCACGATTATCTACCTTAAAGACCGGCCTTTGTCGAATTGAATCTGTAAATTCATTTAAGTAATTCTCAATTTGTAAAGCCTGTTCTTCACTCTTGGCTTCAACTAGAAAGTCTCGAGACATTCTAGGAATCACGTTAAAGTCTAACTTAATACCTGCCTCTCTGAGAAATTCTTTATGATTAACTGGTCTCCAATAAAACGTTTGTTGCTCGTGGGGTACTTGATGTAGACCAGTAACTCCTATTATTCTTTCTCCTGAATCAAGTAAATCCCCAATAATTAAATCATAGGTCTCAAGCATCATAAAAATTGGATCCCAATCGGAAGGACAATACCATTCTGGATTTTTTAATACTCCTTTGTATTGCGAGGAGTTAAACATATAGTGATGTTGAACATGAGCTCCACCATTAAAAAATAAATGCGAATAATCAGGTTTTCTTTTTTTTTGGAGAGTTACAAATACTTCAAGAAGTATCATATCAAGTATTGCTGCCTTTATTCCTGGCTTTTTCCTGAGTGCTACAAATTTTAAGAAGTTAGGCCATCGTTTTAATCTTACATACACAATAAATCCAATTAATAACCAAAATATGTCACTTAAAGAAACCTTGCCTGATGCATTACTATTTACAAAATGGGAAACAGATCTACTAAGTTTTTTAATAAAAAAGCCTCCACTTGATCTAGTCTGAGTCCAAGGGTCAGGAATAAAAAAACTTGCTTTTTCTAATCTATTATCAGCATTAAATGGACTTATAGCACCCACAGAAAGGCCTGACGATTCTAAATCCTCAAAAATTTGTCGCAAATCAGGTCTATCAACTAAGTCTCCAAGTCTAAAAACCTTATGTTCATCAAAAGTCTTACCTGTCTGGATAGTTGTCCATTGAATCCATGGTTCAAGCAATTCATACTTCATTTCACTTGAGGTTTTCACAACACCATTTTGAAGGAGTTTATTAAAATTTACAAGCTTCCCTTCACGAATGTAACCATGTATATAATCAAGGTTTAATTCATTTAATGCTAGTAGTATCATATTTAAATTTAATTTATAATTAAAAGGTAGTTAAAAGTATATAAAAAGTATTACCGTTAAGAAAAAACTATACTATTAATAACTGATATTTTTACTAAATAATACATAGGTAATTGTCTTAATTAGAATTTTAATATCAAAAAGAATTGACTTTTTTTTCATATAAACATATTCAAGTTCTACTTTTTTTTCTAAAGAAATAGAATCTCTGCCATTTATTTGAGCCCAACCTGTAATCCCAGGTTTTAACTTGTGAATTCCTGAAGCTACGCGCAATTTCATTAAATCATTTTGATTATATAAAGCAGGTCGAGGTCCTACAAAAACCATTTCACCTTTTACAATATTAAAAAGGTTTGGCAATTCATCTAAACTTAGCTTACGTAATACAGCCCCAACCCTAAGAAGGCTTTTATTAGGATTACTCAAAAGGTGAGTAGGTACATTTGGAGTATCCTTATTCATACTTCGAAACTTATAAATTTGGAAGAAAGTATAATTTATACCTACCCGTTTTTGTTTAAAAATTATTGGACAACCATCCTCTACAAAAATTGCAATAGCTGCAATTATGAAAATCGGGAAAGATATTATTATAATAAATAGAGCTAGTAAGCGATTAAGCATTTGAAGAAAAGGATTGAAATGTTTTCAATAGCCCTTCTTTAGAAGAAACAGGCAAAGGTTTTCCTATTGCTGCCTTAATCTTAGCATTACAAACTACATAACTGTTCGTAAGTTTTAATAATCTTTCTGAATTTAAAGGCAATTTTAAGCAATCGCCAATGTTAGCCAAGATCCTAATTAAGGACTTATTAAGATTCAATATAATTAGTTGCCGGCTTTTTGATTCTGCTATTATTTTAATAACCTCATTTGTAGATAATGGTATATCATCCGCTACATTATAAACTCCTGAAGGAATGTTATTACGATCAATCAATTCTTTTAAAACAAAACAAAGATTTTCAATTGATAGATATGATCGAAGATTGGCAAAAGATCCCAATGGCCAAGGCAACCCACTAGAAACTAAACTATAAAGTAGATTGAGATTTCCTTTATTACCTGGACCATGAATCATGCAAGGACGTAAAATATAAACTCGCTTACTATATCCTGCAGGATTTGATTGAATGTATTGTTCTGCTAATAGTTTACTTTTTCCGTAATGTGTAATTGGATTAGGGATTTCCTCTTCGTAAAGTTCACCAACTACCTCATTTGCAATAGCCTTTACCGAACTTATAAATACAAATACTTTTGCATTTGAGGAAATAAATGAATTATAAATTTTCATAGTCAGTTCAGTGTTTACATCATAGTATTCAACTGAAGATGATACATTGCTTGTATCATGTGCCTTACCCGCAAGGTGAATTACAATATGTTGATTTAATTTGATTAAATTATTTCTAAGATACTTCTTTATACTATATGATGATTCAAAATGTTTAATATGATTTAATCATACAAATCCAGAACTACCAGTAATGAAAATTTTTTTGCAATTTTATAAGCGTAAAATATTTTCCAATTTATCAAGCAATGACTCCCTTTCAAACTCTTTTTCAAAATAAATTCTACCATTTTCCCCTAAAACTTTTCTACCCTCTTCTGATAAATTAAAAAGCTTTAAAATTGCTTCAACTAGTTCTTCAACCGATTCGGCTTTTCCAGAAAATCCTGATCCTGATTCATTTATTATTTTAGCTCCGATTCCATCTAAAGAACCAATTATTGGCTTTCCACAAGCAAGATAGGATTGTAATTTACCAGGAATAGTTCTAGAAAAAATCTCACTCTTTTTCAGGCTTACTATAAGTCCATCAACACAACAAAAATATTTCGGCATTTCAATTGCAGGAAAAGATCCTTTTAAGATAAAATGATTTTCTAAACCGTGTTCAGCTATTTCTTTTAAGACCAATGGTTTCATTCTACCCTCCCCAAAAATTATCCAATAAATAGGCAACTTCATTTTCAAAATTTCTTTGGCTGCCGCCAATAGAGTTGGGAAACTTTGTGCCTCGCCGATATTTCCTGCAAAAATTAACTTAAATCCATTAGGCAAATCATCAAGATATTTAAAATCCGGTTTTTCCACTCTATAAAATGGCTCAGCAAAAAAAGGATAATAACTAATCTTAGATTTATCACATACCTGTGGACTTATATATGAAAGAAAATCTTCAGATTGAATTAGAATTTTATTAACATTGTTGTATATCCATCTAATCATTAAGTCTATTAATTTTAGAATAAACTTATTATTTATTCCGCCCGCCACTTTAATACTTTCAGGCCAGAGATCATGTACCCATAATACTGATTTAGCTTTAAATAATTTAGAAGCTACAATTCCTGGAAAAGCTACAGTAAGAGGTGATGGTGCATAAATAAAAACTTTATCAAAATTGGACTTAATTGAAAAAAGCCTAAATATTGATAAAAAAGCAAATGAAAAATAATTTAAAAAAAGGTTAATGGCTTTACCATTTCCTCTTAAAATCAAATTTGATCTATATACATCAATACCATTCCACCTTTCATAAGAATTATTAAACCAACTATACCCTTCGAAAAAAATTCCAGAAGGATAATTGGGCTTACCGGTTAAAACAGTTACGTCGTGTCCCCTTTCTTTCAAACCAAGACAAACATCGTTGATACGAAAATTTTCAGGATAAAAGTACTGTGTTATAATTAGAATTCTCAATTAAATTCTCTTGTTTTATTTCCTTTTTTATCTAACAATCCCCTTTTCTTCCAAAGTGCAGAATGTGGAGCCTCTACAGCAATTTGTGACGATGGTCGAGTCTCTTTAGTATAAAAATACAATATTATTGATTTTCTAACTTTATCTTCTGGAAAATTTAATGGATCAGGAAGCCCATGATAACTAAAATCATTTGTATCGAAAATTACTAGCCTATTATACAAGGGTGCAACTTTTTTAACTAAATTATCACCTGTCGAATCGTATAATCCAAATTCACCACCCCAACCTTCTTGCCATTCAGGATTTAAATATAATATTGCATTAAGCCTTCTGTTTAAACCTGAAGCATCGTGATAATTTCCATCAACGTGTACATCTAATAGTCCACCACTAACTGTTACATTTAATCCCCCGCCTGAAAAATAAGGATCTGGCATTATTTTTTGAATACCAAATAACTCCGACATTGAATTTAAAATAAGTGACGAATTTAACACTCTAACAGCTTCAACCATTCCGTCTGGAATATCAAATTCCGATTTCCACATTGTCCTAAGCTTTATCTCAATATCAGAATCATTGGTTCTCTCCCATATAGGGCTATCGATTTGAGGAAATTTTTCTAACAAATTATTTGCAAAATCATCTGGAAAAAAATTATCTATGACAACATGTTTAAAAGGTTCTTCAAAAAATGAAACACCATTTGATGCCATTTTTATTTTTTCAGAACAATTTTCTGCAATTTTCTTTAATTCAGTTTGTTTCATAATTATTATTTTAAATTTATAAATAGTTATTTTTCGTCATCCACCCTTTCATTTCTAAAATCATATTTAAGTATGTTGGCACACTTAAATTTATGTCAACTCTAGTATTCACAAAAGACTTATCAACTTCGTAATTATTATATTCAACAATGTGAATATTTTTTAACTCAAACACATTTTTTATGTTTTTTAATAAATCAAATTTACTTATTTTAGAATTATTTGTGAAATGAATTAAGCCAGTAGGCATACTTGAGCATTTTATAATTTTAATTATAAATTTAGCTAATTCAATAGTAGTAACGCCACTCCAAAATGCCCTTGTGTAGCCATTAATTGTTCCACTTTGATTAAGTACCCATTTTAATAATCCAATACCATTGAAATTCACATCGGGACCAATAATAGATGTTCTGATAGTTAAATCTTTATTATTTACAATCTCTCCAAGCGCTTTAGATTGTGCATAATATCCAATACCATCCTTAAAATCAGACTCTTTATAACTTCCAGATTTACCGGAAAAAACACAATCGGTACTAATGTGAATAACTTTAGTACTTGAATTAGATGTTAGTTTTTCCAAATAATGAGGAAAATACGAATTAATTAATATTGCCTGATCTGGATTTTTTTCTGCATAATCATTTAAGAGCCCGATACAATTTATTATAAAATCAAAGTTGTTATTGTTAATAATTTCTTCTAATTTAGTAAAATTAGTTATGTCCAATAGAATTTTAGGCTTTGATGTTTTATTTGTCCTCGCAACATCAAATAATTCAATTTCATCCTTGAGCTTGAGTAATTCTAACTTTAATACTTGTCCAGCCATACCAGCAGAACCTAGTAATAATATTTTTTTCATACTTTATTCCAAATTACTCTATTTACTATACTTGTGTAGCCTTGAATTATCCTTATTACTCTTTTAGATACATCTGAAACCGCATATTCTTTTGGAATTTCAAATAAATTATCTTGTTTAGTATTCAAACAAGTTTCAATAGAATTAAAAATTTCGTTTTCAGTTATTCCTCCTAAAACAATTGACCCGAAATCAATTGCTTCGGGTCTTTCGGTACTTGTTCTTATACTTACAGCTGAAAAATTCATCATTGCCGATTCCTCACTTATTGTTCCGCTATCTGATAAAACACAAAAAGCATTTTGTTGTAAATAAACATAATCAAAAAAACCAAGGGGCGAAACTAATTTAATCAATGGGTCAAATGTCAACTTTAAATCATTAATTCTTTTTTTTGTTCTAGGATGAGTTGAAAAAATTACTGGCAAATTATATTTAGAAGCGACCTTGTTCAAAGAGTCCATCAAGCCAATAAAATTTTCTTTAATATCTATGTTTTCTTCACGATGAGCGCTAACTACAAAATACTTGTTTTTTTGCAGATTTTGTTCATTCAAGACATTACTACTAGAAATTTTATTTGCATGTTTTGATAAAACTTCATACAAGGGTGATCCTGTTACAAAAATATGCTCTTTTCTAAATCCCTCACTCAACAAGTACCTTCTAGAATGCTCAGTATAAGCTAAATTAATATCACTTATATGATCAGAAATTTTCCTATTCGTCTCCTCAGGCACATTTTGATCAAAACATCTATTTCCTGATTCCATGTGGAAAATAGGGATTTTTAATCTCTTTGCAGCAATAGTACATAAAACACTATTTGTATCTCCCAAGACTAAAAGTGCATCAGGACTTTCTTTTAATAGAACCTCATAAGATTTAGAAATAACATTTCCTATTGTTTCTCCAAGGTTATTGCCAACTACGTTTAAAAAATAATCAGGTTCACGCAAATTTAAATCCTTAAAGAAAATTTCATTTAATTGATAATCATAATTTTGACCAGTATGAACCAAACAATGATCAAACACTTTATCTGCTAACTTGATTATCTCTGATAGTCTTATGATTTCGGGCCTTGTACCAAGGATTGTTACTAGTTTTAGTTTTGACATTTAAAAAAAAATTATTTGTACCCGATTTTATTTAGTAGTGAAATTAATTCTGATTCAGATAATCTTTTAGTATTATGTGAATGATAGTCCTCAATAATTCTATTAGTATCTGAACCTTCTGAAAAGTATTTATTATAGTTTAAATCACGATTATCGGCAGCAACTCGAAAATAATCTCCTAAATCTTCAGCTACAAGTACCTCTTCTTTAGCTAAAAGAGTTTCATATAATTTCTCCGCATGCCTTGTACCAATTATTTTTATATTTGACTTAGATTTATATATTTTAATCATAGCAGAAGCTAGTTCATGAATTGTTGAAGCAGGTGATTTCTGAACAAAAATATCACCAGAATTTCCATGATTAAATGCATACAATACCAAATCAACTGCATCCTCAAGTGTCATCATAAATCTAGTCATTTCAGGATTAGTTACTGTAATATCTTTGTTATTTTGAATTTGATCATAAAATAAAGGAATAACTGACCCTCTTGAAGCCATTACATTACCATACCTAGTACCCACTAAAATTGTATGTCCAGAAACTCTAGATTTTGCAACCAGAACTTTTTCCATTAAGGCTTTTGAGATTCCCATTGCATTGATTGGATATACGGCCTTATCAGTACTCAAACAAATGACTTTTTTTACTCTTCTGCTAATTGCAGCATTAAGTACATTTTCTGTACCCAAAATATTTGTCTTTACAGCCTCAACAGGATAAAATTCACACGATGGTACCTGCTTTAAAGCTGCTGCATGAAAAATATAGTCTACATTTTCTAACGCGTTCCAAATACTTTGATAATCTCTAACATCACCAATATAAAATTTAATTTTAGGGTCCTGTAATTCTACACGCATATCATGTTGTTTCTTCTCATCGCGACTAAAAATTCTAATCTCTTTTATATTAGTATTTAGGAATTTATTTAAAACAGCATTCCCAAAAGATCCGGTTCCGCCAGTTATTAATAAACAAGAATTATTGAAAATATCATTCATTTATTATATTTTTAAAAAGTTTATTTGGTTCATTGTAATTATATTTTAATTCAATGTTAATATAATTTTCTATTTTGCTTTTTACTAATTCATTATCATATAAAAAATCATTTATTGCTTTTAGAATACTAAATTCATCGAAAGGATTAAAATAAAAAGCACTATCCTGACAAATCTCATGCGCAAATTCCATATCGCTTGTAATTATTGATTTTTTAAAAAAAATAGCCTCGACATAATTTGTACTAAATGACTCTACAAGACTTGGTAGAAATATTGCATCAATTTCATTATATAAATCATTTAAATCTTGTGGAGAAACGGTCCCGATATTTCGTATAAACCCAGAATACATTTTAAGAATATTAAGCAAGCCGCTTCTATGAATTTCTGTTTCACTAAGAGTGATTATTATTTCTACGGGTGTGTTTTCTTTTGCCAATAAAGGAATTAATTTAAATAAAATATTAAAATTTTTATGTTCATAATAATTGCTTAAAAAAAGTAAAGAACGTTTGCTAGTTTCTAATTTTACATAATTTCTATTGAATGAATCTAAATTAATTATATTTGGTAAAATAAAAATCTTTGAACTGTTTATTTTATGCTTGTTTATTAAAATTTCTTTTATAAAATTAGTCTGAACAATAATTTTTGAGGCATATCTTAAATTTTTAAAAAATAAAGCCTTATTAATTGATAATAATATTCGGAATTTTAAAGATAATTTTTTTAAAATTCGAGGGTCGCTTGTAAAATAAAATGCATTTTGAATAAAAACTGTTTGACTTAAATTGGATTTCAGGGCAATGTTACCAATAGTATAAATATTAGTGAAATTATATCTTTTTTTTAATTTTTTGAACAAGATAAAGTTAAAATAAAATTTATTTAAATATTTCAAAAATCTCACTTCTAAATATATAAAATGAAGTTTACTATTTTTAGTGAATTTTTTACTTAATAATAAATTAACATTATTATTAGGAACAACTATAACCGCATCATACTCATTTTTATCTATAAAATCTATAAACGAATAAAGAACTGATACTCCTCCGCCTTGAATGATATTATGAGCATTTATAAAAATCATCTAAATTAATTATTCAAAATTAAAAACTGATATTACTAAATATGTCCCCATACAATAACGTAATTATTTGGTGCACTCAATGGAGTTTCATCGATAATCTGGAAATCAGGCAATAACTCTTTTAATTCATCTATACTCATATGTATGTCTCCATATACTGAATTTGATTTCCCCGAATTCATAATCATATAGCCTCTTTTTGACTTGGAAAGCACTTTTTCTACATAAATTTTTTGTAGTTTCCTAGGCAATTCTGAAAAAGCATAATTACTTATTACTAAGTCATAATGATCTTCAATAGTATTATTAATTGTATTTGTCTGATATGAACAATTTAAAATAAAAGATTCTAAATATTTTGAAACTAAAGCGAGAACAGGTTGTAGATCAAAAATTCTATAATATTTAATCTTAAAATATTGATCTAAAATTAATAATTGACCTCCATATCCAGCACCAATTTCAACGATTTTTTGTTGATTTAAGTTTCCAAAATATTTTTCGATATCTCCTAAAATTTTTACATATCTGAGTGTGGAAGGGCTAATATTTCCAATTTTTTTATATTGATAAACTAAAGGTTTTCCAATTGTATCATTAATTTTAAACTTATCAATTTCTAACAATAAATGAGGATAATTATCTTCTATAAATGTTAAATATTCAAACCCTTGATTTTTACTAAGATGTTCTAATATTTCATTATAATATTTATTTTGTTTAAACGTTTTAAAGTAGCGATCACTTAGTACAGCCTTATTTACAAAATTGATGTAATGTCCTGAATCACTTTCAGATCTTTCTTCATGATTTCTTCCAATATACTTTTTTTTATTAAACCTTTTTAAAAATTGAATTATTTTACTTTTCATGTTAATTTATTTTATTTTAGTTAATATTTTAGATATCAAAATTTGAGAACAAACTTCATCACTCATATTAGATATTACCCATTTTCTTGGATTGAATTCTAATTCATGAATTTTTTTTAGAATTAAGGATAGTTCATCAACTGATGAGAAAAATAAGCCTGTATTTTTAGTAAGATATGGCGCAGAAGAGCATTCTATAGTTCTATTATAAATTATTTCGACTTCTTTTTTCAGTAATAATGTAGGGACGTTAGCAGCCCAAGCTTCAGCCCAAGCTATCCCTTGCGATTCGAACCTGGAAATTCCAACTAATAAATCAGCATTCTGCAATGAATGTAGATAATCATTTTGTTTAAATTTACCATATTCAATTATTGTGATAAAATGATTTGTAGTCAATAGAAAATTTAAATAAGGTGTACATATATCTAAGTTATCTTTGATATAAAAAATTATCCTAAGTGAATTTGTTAAATTGATTTTATTTTTTGCATATGATGGTTTCCAGTAATTAATATCTACCCCACAAGGCCAAATCCATATTCGATTTTTCAATATAGGCAAACTCATTACATAATTAGCTTGGGTCCAATTGCTATTTACTATATAAGCATCAATTTGCAAATTTCCAATAATTCCATCATGATCATCAGAAAACTCAACTATATTAGGACCTGCAAATAAGAATTTGATTTTACCTTTTTTTTTTAAATAAATGGCTTGTTTTAGTGTTCTTACTCCTGCTAATACAACAACTATATCAAATACTTGATTAATAAACAACGGATTATAATTGAAAGTAATATTATTTATTGTCAATCCATTTATTAAACTCCTTGTAACAGCTGGATGACCTCTATAAGTTTTATTACTTATTCCAAATAAAATCTCAAATTTTGTTTTTAGTCTTCGTAAAATTTCTCGAAAAAAAAAACTTCTATAAAAAATCGGGTCCGTTAAAATAGTTAAATTCATAATAATTTACTTAAAAACATAATTTATATAATTTGGAGCCTTGTTCATTTTATATGTTTTAAGTACATCTTCTTCTGTTATTTCTCTTGGTGTCTCATCTACAGAAAAACACTTGTACCCAGAATCAAAAAATAATTTAAAGGTATCTATGTAATTAATATTAATTTCCTGGTGCTCATTTAAGCATATTTCAATCATCCACGTAGGTCTAGGCACATTTAATAATAATTCTTTCGCCCCTTTTAACATTATAAATTCAGCGCCCTCAATATCTACCAAAATAAACATTTTTTTAGCTCTTATATCTTCATTGATGATGGAATCTAATGTAAATGCTGGTACATATCTATAGTAGTTTTCAGACGCACCAGACCATTCCTTTATTACAGATGCTCCAGTATTTCCTCCATACAGTTTCAATATTTCTGACTTATCTGACAAGGCAACTGGAAAAATTTGAATATTACTTTGCCAATTATTATGTAAAATATTTTTCATTAAGTAGTTTAAATTCCTTTGTAACGGCTCAACAGCAATTACATTTTTATTTAAACTCAAGGCATGACAACAATAATATCCGACGTTAGCTCCAATATTAATGAAAATTTCATGGTCAATAATTGCATTTCTAATAAATTCTGTTTCGATCTCTTCAAAGCTGCCTGAAGCCATTAATTCATTACCCGCTAAACTAAATCCCCATTTTGTCTTAATGAATTTTGAATTCTGATCAAGCTCATCACGTATATTTCTATATAATTTAGAGAAGGCAGGAAATTTTTCAAAAAGTCTTTTTGAAAGTTTTTTCATTTAGATTAGGTTTTTATTAATATAAACTGTTTCGATTTTACTTGAAAAATGCTTTATTTTATTATGAATTGTCAAATAGTTTACTATATTATTATTTATCAATAGAAGTTTTATTTTATTAAAGAGGCTACTTGTTGACCGATACTTTCTCTTAAAATCTATAAATTGTTCGATATTTTGTTTTAATTTACTTTTAGATAAACAATCAAAAAAAAATAATTTATACATGCTAATATCTATGTCTTCTTTTTTACCGTTGTTCTTTAAAAAAATAAATATATTATTTAATGATAATGCCAAATAAGCATAAAAATATTGCTTTAATATCCCATCACCCTCTGATAACTGGTTATTATGGACTCTATAATGTATCAGTTTTTCAGGTGATAACTTAAATTCCCCTATAACTGATAGCCTTACCCAAAGATCAAAATCTTCTGATTGTTCAAATTCTGGTCTAAAACAGCCAACTCTAATTAAGGTTGTTTTTCTATAAAACATACTCGAATGTGGAGGAAACCTTTTTACTTTAAAAAGATTCTGTTTAAGTTTTTTGCTTGATTTCGGGTAATAATTTTCTTTTATAATTTTATTGTTAGAATCAATAGATTTACTATTTGATGCTACTAAAACAACACTATCATCATTAACAATTAAGCTTAATTGTCTTAGTAACCTATTTTCATCTGCAATATCATCAGAATCTAATATTGCTACCCATGAACCTTTTGAAATCTTAATAGCTAGGTTTCGAGAATCCGCTACACCAGTATTAAGTTTATTAATAATTATTATTCTCCTATCAATACTTGCATATTTCAACATAATATTTAAGGTTGAATCTGAGCTCCCATCATTAACTAAAATTAGTTCCCAACTTGTATATGTTTGTTTTTGTATACTTGTAATACATTGATCAATCCATTTCTCTGCATTATAAGCAGTAACAATTACTGATACTTCGGGCTTATCTAATATTTTATCCACGAGTCAAGTAGTAAATTTTCATTTAATAAATTATCTGGACAATATACTTTACGCTTCTGGCCTATTTGAAAATATTGACCTAAAAAAGCTCCCCACCAGTATAAAGAACTATTTGTAATTATTAGTGTTTCAGCATGTATCATAAATACCAAAGATTCTACTGCATCAGTATAACCAAAGTCAGGTGTTAAGTATGTAATTAACTTATTTGAATTTAATGTAATACAATTACTATCTAACGAACTGAATACAAAGTAATTTTTTATGCTTTTATCTTTTTCAAATTCTTTTAAAATAAAATCAACATCTTCAATAGTTTTTATCTTTCCATTTATAGCATATTCTTTTGTAGATGATGTTTCTTCATAAAATCGCAAACATAATGCAACTTTTATTTGATTTAAAAAAGTGTTCGTTTGAATATTATGAATCATATCCATATTAAATATTGAATTCAATTTTTGTTTGAAATATAAAGGAAAATAAGATGATTGCCAATAACCTCTTATATAGATGTAACACTTTTTATTATTAGTAAACAAATTATTTAAATTTATTGTTATGTTTTCTTCGTAAATTTTATAATTAGAAAATTTATGCAATTTTTTAAAATATTTTAATCTAAATTTTAAAATGAAAATATTAAATAATAGCCAGTGATTGATAGTTTTTATATTATTTATTATCTTAAATAGTTCATATTCACGATTATAATTATCATTGCAATAACCTGTTCGATGATCTATATATAAGTCACATTTATATGTGGTCTTTAAATATAAACCATGAAAATATTGAAATAATTGATTGCCTAAACCACCTTTTAATTCTACAATCAGAATAATGTTTTTATTAGTCATTATTTAATCAATTTACTTTTAAATTAAGTGATAAAATAATAATTGAGAACCAAATAGGTAAAATCAATAAAATATTTGTTTGAATATATTCTGTAAAAAAAACTATTTGCGGTGTTATAATTAAAATAAAACTAAATATTTGTAAATCTAATTGATTGATTATTTTTTTTGTATTTGAAACTAAATGATACATCATCAGAAAAGAAATTATGAGACCAAATACACCTATTTCAGCCGCAATTTGTGAAGGCCCAAATTCAGCAGAAGCTTTTACATTTGTAACATTTTCGATGAAATCAGTATCTTGCCAATGAGATTCACCTCCTTTTGTGGAATTAATATGATCTATTTCAATTTGTCCAAAGCCAATGCCTAAAAATGGATTATTTAAAAAAGTATTAAAGGCATTTTGAATTTTCAAAACGCGGATCATATTTGATGAACCTTTCAGATTAGAATCAATAGAGAAATTTAAATAATCATTAGATATAAAAAAAAGCATGCCTACTAAACATAAGGAAATAATAATTTTTATTTTAGACTTTTTTTGACTAACCATCATGCCATTAATTATAAAAAAAAGGATTTGAAATACCACAACAAGCAACAAAGATCTTGAAAATGAAAAGGCAACTAAAGTAAGAAAATATATTATTAAGAAAAAAGTGATTTTGTATGAAAAATGTTTTGAAAAAGTAAATACAATTGGAAATAGAAATGGTAAATATTGGGCAATATGTCTCATTTTATCAAAAGACATATCTAAAAATAAAATACAAGGGAGTAAATCATTTAATGTTAATCCAATAAGAGCTACAAATGGCCAAGTTAAAATTGAATTTTTTAAAATTTTTAATGATGTAACATAATCAATTAAAATTAAAATTGAAAATAATGTAATAAATGAAAATCGCAATAAAGTAGATGCCCTCAAAATCCTATCTTCTGAAAATAATACAGATATAAACGAAATAATAAAAAGTGATAATAATAAAAAAATTTCGTATTTGAATTTTATATTAATTTTATCTTTAAAGTTGCATAATGTTGTAAACGAATATAATACTAAAAAAAGTTCGTACGGGGCAAGATAAATAGGCCCAAAATTAATATAACCTGAGGCTCTTTCAAGAACAGTAGGAATTAAGGCTATTGTAAAAAATAATAAATCATCACGCAATTTTTTTGAAAAGAAAATTAAAATTATTATCAATATTAGATTAAATATCAGTTGAATTAACTGTAAATTATCATACTTAGATAATAAAATATTAAAGGCAACTAAAAAAAATATTATTAAGTTTTTATTCAAAATTGATTAATAATTATTGCTACTTATTTTAAAACTAAAATTTATTTTGTTGTTTTACTTTAAGAGATATTAAAGAAATTAGAAATATTAAATTTTTAATTTCTTATTTCGGTGAAATAAAATTAAAACAATTTGCGTTATTCATTAATTTCAATAGCATCAACGCCAATTAATCCAGTAATGCCAATAAAGTCATTTACATTAACTAAAAATTTAGGAAATAAAATAAAAAATATTTTTTCTAACGAAATATTCAAAAGAATTGGAAAAATCGAAAGTATGAGTATTACAAAATAGATAAATTTCAAATTAGAGGGTATAGAATAAAGTCTAGTGGAATAAGTACCATTGGAATATAAAAAGGAAAATTTATTTTTTATATTCCAATTTTTATAATTATAATATGAATTTAATTTGTAACGCCCAGAAATTTTAATTATTTTTTTTTTATAATGTACATCCTTTGCAATTAGAAATACTATCAAACCCACTATTTCTCCGAGTCCTTTCCATCTACTTTGCACAGATTTTTTTACAAGCCAATTTCCACCGAGATAAACATAATTTACATTTATAGGTAAACTATAATTTTTTTTTACATCTAAACCGCCTATTTCCAAGTATACAATTTCGGGATTAGGATCATGTTTTTTTATACTATCAATTGTTGCAAATAACTGATCAATTCTTTCTTCGGTACTAAAAATTGATCTTACAGTTGAATACGTCAAGCTTTTATTCGATTCAACTAATGCAGCAGAGAGAATTAAATACACAATATTATAAATTATCTAAAATGAAGGAAATTTTCTCACTATGTATATTATTATCCTCTATCATCCACTGTCTAGTTTGAATTGATGTTAAATAATCAATAGAACTTCCAAAATCTAAAATGAAGCAGTTATATTCTTCTCTAATCAATCTTTTCTGTAACACTCTCCCAGAACAACCAGTCGCAATTACTATAAGTAAAAATTTATTCTTAGTTAAATATGATTTAATTTCCATAAATATTCTGTCAATTTCCTCATATGAGTTTCTAGGGGGTGATTCTATAAAAATATGCTCACCAAAAATTTTACTTCGTATTTCATACTTTATATTATTGTTACCAACAAAAATAGTTTCTTGTGCTTTAATAATCCTTAAAAAACTTATAGCTTTCGGAACATTAAACACTAAACAATAACTTAATGCAATTGGAGAATATATTTTCTCGCCAATAAAATAACGGTAAGATTTAGACATAAGTTTAATAACCCAAGTATCATCTCCAAGATGATATCCTGGAGTCATTTCCTTACTGTGTCCATAAAGTTTTGAATGAATCGGCAGGCATTTCATTATTCCATTGCCTGATATCGATAAAGCCTCCTTCATTTCAAAATTCATTTTTGCAGAACTTTTTTGATATAAATCATCAAAGCCATTAGCTAAATTTATATCACCATCTCCAAAACGCATGTATGCTCCAGAAACCTTTTCTGAAATCAATTTAGAAACATCGTCTAAGGTAACTTCAGGAGATTGAACCTTAATGCTTTTATTATTAACAAAGTAAATAAAATATAATTCTAACAATTTGAACCTAATGAAATTTATTGTTTTTTTTAGCAGATTCATTTGTTTATTATATACCTGGTGAAAGTATTATATTATCTCCGTCCGTAAAATCAACAAATTTATTACAAAATTTAAACGTATTTGGCCGATGACTCACAATAAAGACGATTTTATATTGGAACATTTTAAAAATATTAGATAAAACTTCAAGCTCTA
>JACCDU010663015.1_pt1 | contig 20712 bp, 20 predicted proteins | sample 7446081 | NCBI WGS metagenome assembly JACCDU01 (sample SAMN15323447, study PRJNA562643) | freshwater metagenome | isolation source: river surface water | place: USA:Blue River Watershed | collected 2017-08-17
AGCTCACGCCAAAGCGCATGTTGGGCCACAAAAAGCGATCGATGGGGTCGAAGTCTTGTTTGGAGTTGACGGTGCGGGGGTCGTTCTCGGGCAAGTACAAGCCGCTTTCCATGAACAGGCTTTCGTCGAAACCTTGGTTGTTTGGGCGCATTTCGGCGGTGCTGCCCAAGTGCCATTTGCCAATGTGGATGTTGTGATAGCCCCGCGTTTTGAGAAGCTCGGCCACGGTTTTCTCAGAGGCGGGCATTCCCAAGTGATCAAACTCTGGTGTGGCCTTGGCTTTGTCGTGGTCCACGTTGATGGGATAAAGGTTGTTGGGGTTGGCGTAAAGCGAACCAGCAACACGGGCCATTTGTCCTGGGGTTGGCGTGAACTCCACCCCAAAGCGCCAAGGGTATCGACCTGTCAGGAGCGCGGCCCTGGAAACCGTACACACGGCACTGCCCGCATAGGCTTGGTTGAACCGAACCCCGGCTTTGGCAATGCCGTCGATGTGCGGCGTGGGCACGCCTTCTGCACTGCGACCACCGCCGTGCAGGGTGACGTCGTTGATGCCCAAATCGTCGGCCAATATCACGATGATGTTGGGCGGACGCTGCGCCGGTGTTTGCTGAGCCTCTTTGGGGCCTTGAGTCCAAGGCACGTCTTGTGCCGCTGCACGCGGATGGGCCCAATCGGTGTACCAGCCCAAACTGTACTGAAGCACCAGCAGTCGATTGGCATAACCCAACCAGCCCACAGCAACTGACAACAACAGCAGGGCGATCAGCAGTTTTCGGGAACGTTTCATGGAGGGCGTGGGCGGTGGATACCAAATTGCATACAAGACGCAAGACTATAAGGGGGCTTGGGGTGGCTGTAAACCTGGCGTGAGCATTTAGGGGGCTAGCCTGACAATCATTCAACCGAGGGTTTTCGAGCACAATGTCATGATGAATTTCTTTGAAACCAGTCGACAGGTCACGGTGCTCGGTGCAGGCATGGTCGGCGTGTCATGTGCGCTGGCTTTGCAGTCTAAGGGCTGGCAAGTGACCTTGGTCGACAAACAAGCGCCCGGCGAAGAAACCTCCGCAGGCAACGCGGGCGTGCTGTCGCGCAGTTCGCTCTTGCCTTTCAATCGTCCTGGACTGTGGCAAAGTTTGCCGCGCATGTTGCGCCAAGGTGGCCCCAGTTTGCAAGTTCGGCCCAGTGCTTTGACGCACTGGCGCTTCATGTGGCGGTTTTTGTGGCATGCCAGACGTGCGTCTTTTGACGTCACGACGGTGGCTTTGGATGGCCTGATTCAACTGTCGGTGCAGACACACAAACACTGGCTGATGCAAGCCGCTGAGCAGCAGCGGCTGCGCGAGACGGGTTGGCTGTGGCTCTTTCAAAACGATGCGGCCTGGGCCAGCAGTGCGTTTGCGCGAACGGTGTTGGCAGAATTCTCGGTGGCATCTGAAACGCTGCGGGGGGCCGATATTCAGGCGCTAGAGCCGCACTTGGCCGCTAATTTTTCACATGCGCTGTGGATCAAAGATGCCGCATCGGTGGACAACCCCAGTGCGGTGGTCAAAGCCTATGCCGATCAGTTTGTCAAGTTGGGCGGGGTCTATCACCAAGCCGAGGTGCGGGCCTTGCAACGTCACCCCCAGGGTTGGCAATGGCAAGACACGGCCGGTTTGTCCCATGGGTCTGCCAATCTGGTGTTGGCCATGGGCCCTTGGTCGGAGAGCTTGCTCAAGGTCAGTCACCTGCCGTCTGATTTCAAAGCGCACATGGCCTTTGAGCGCGGCTATCACCGACATTTCAAACCTGTTGCGGGCGTCACTTTGCAACGGCCGGTGTACGACACGGCGGGGGCGTATGTGTTGTCTCCCATGCGCAATGCAGAAGGCGAGCAGGTGTTCAGAATGACCACGGGTGTTGAGTTGGCGGCACGCGATGCCGCACCCAACACTGCGCAATTAGAAGCCGCAGAAAACGCTGTTCGTCGCGTCATTCCGTTAAAAGAGGCGGTGACTGGAACCGATTGGATAGGCTCACGCCCCACCACGCCCGACAGTCGACCCGTGATTGGCGAGATGCCGCAATGCCCGGGCTTGTGGTTGGCGTTTGGCCACCAACACATTGGTTTTAGTACGGGGCCGGGTACAGGCGTTTTGCTGTCGGAGTTGATGGCGGGCGAAAGCACCAGCATCAATCCTGCGCCTTTCAGCCCAGCGCGATATTAATTGAGCAAAGCTTGCGCAAATTCGTGCGCATCAAACGTTTGCAAATCGTCAAGCTGCTCACCCACGCCAATGAAATAAACCGGGATGGGTTTTTCGCGGGCAATGGCGCACAGCACACCACCTTTGGCGGTGCCATCCAGTTTGGTCACGATCAAACCTGTGAGGCCCAGTGCTTCATCAAAGGCTTTGACCTGAGTGAGCGCATTTTGTCCGGTGTTGCCATCGATCACCAGCAATACTTCATGCGGCGCCTGGGCATCGGCCTTTTGCACCACGCGTTTGATTTTCTTCAGCTCTTCCATGAGGTGCAATTGGGTGGGCAAACGGCCAGCGGTGTCGACCAACACCACATCTCGACCCCGCGCTTTACCTGCTGAGACGGCGTCAAAGCTGACCGCTGCAGGATCGCCGCCTTCTTGGCTGATGATCTCGACCGTATTTCGCTGAGCCCATACCGCCAATTGCTCACGCGCGGCCGCACGAAATGTGTCGGCCGCGGCCAACAAGACGCTGGCCCCTTGGTCTGCCAAGTGGTGTGTCAATTTGCCAATGGAGGTGGTTTTGCCTGCGCCATTGACGCCGGCCACCATCAGCACCATGGGTTTTTGATCGCCGATTTGCAGCTGTTTTTGCAGCGGCATCAACATTTCTGTGATGGCCTCAATGAGGAGCGTTTTCACGTCCGCGGGTGCTGTGGCTTTGGTGGCTTTAACCCGTGCCTTCAAATCGTTGAGCAAGTGTTCGGTGGCCTTGACCCCGGTGTCTGCCATCAGTAGCGCTGTTTCCAATTCTTCGTAGAGTGCTTCGTCAATTTGCGTGCCTGTGAAAACAGCCGCAATGCTGCCCCCTGTTTTACGCAAGCCTGCTTTGAGTTTGCTCAGCCAAGACTGACGTGGTGCCGGCGCGGTTTGCGCAAGGGCGTCGGTCGTGGCGGCGGGCTGATCTGCCAACGCGACAGGCGCAGCGATGGCGGCCTCAGGGGCGGCTGGTTTGGGGGGTGATCGGAAGAATCGGAACATATTAGGACGTTGGCTAGGCGTCCATTCTATGAAAAACTCAGATGTGGCTCAAAATGCGGGGCGCATGACGCATGTGCAGAGACAAACCAAGGGCTGCCATGTGGTTGCTGTTGCGCCCCAGTATTTTTTCAGCCAAGGGTAGAAACACACGCTCTTCTGCGTCTGCGTGGGCTGTGTAGCGCTCGACCAAAGCTTGCAAATTGGCCATGTCCAGATGGGTTTCTTGCCCTTTTGCCACCTTTTTAAGGGCCGGCTCGAGGCCTTCCCACAGTTGCTCTAATGCGCGGTGTTCATGCTTCAGCTTGTCAACCCATTGGTCGACCAGCAGGCGCTCTTCACCCATGTTGGCGCTGTGTTGCACGGCCGGAAACAACTCCCGCTCCTCTTCCTGGTGATGCGCAAACATGCCGCGGTGAAAAAACTCAACAGCTTGTGAGGCAATTTTTTGCGCCAACATGGCTGGCCCTAGCAAAGCGGGGAGCTCAGCCAGCCGATCGATGTGATTCAGGATGCCAATGTGGCAATGGTTGAAGTTGGTCAGCGGCGCATCGGTGTCAACGGTGTAGTTTTCGGGGGAGGTGTTGGTGTGTTGGCGCATGCCCATTCCTTGTTCTGAGAATCGATGAACTTCACTCTAGAGCTTGTCGCGAGGCTAGCCAAGTTGAAACCTCACTTTTTTTGATCCAAGTCAAGCGTCAGGCCGACAAGACGTTAAGCTTGTGGCCTATGAGATCTAAACCCGTCAACAAGACAACACCTGTGGCCAAGGCTGTGACAGGTTCTCCATCCCATGAGCTGAGAATCATTGGCGGCCAATGGAAACGCAGCAAAATCAAAGTCATTGACAAACCCGGTTTGCGTCCTACGCCAGACCGCGTTCGAGAGACGCTGTTCAATTGGCTTGGGCAAGATTTGACAGATTGGCGTTGTGTGGATGCCTTTGCAGGCACAGGCGCGCTGGGTTTTGAGGCTGCCTCGCGGGGCGCCAAATCGGTTCTCATGCTGGAACAAGATGCCCAATTGGTGGGCTTGCTGGGTGAGACCCAAAAGCGCTTGGGGGCCACGGCCGTTCAAGTTCAAAAAGGCGATGCCATGATGGCCCTGCAACGTCTCGCGCCTGGCAGCATGGATGTGGTCTTTTTGGATCCCCCCTTTGATGGATCGCACTTTGAAAAAGCTTTGCAGGCTTCAGCCCAAGCGGTGGTGCCGGGTGGCTGGGTTTATTTGGAAGCGCCCGTGGCGTGGCAGGCTGAAGCGCTGTCCGCCTGCGGATTGCAGCCCGTCAAGTACATGAAGGCGGGTGCCGTGCACGCGCATTTGCTGCAACGTCCCATCGAGGGATAATGCCCGTCATTGATCAGGAGTTCCCATGAGTCGCTCAGTCACTGCCGTTTATTCAGGTACCTTTGACCCCATCACTTTGGGTCACGAGGATGTGGTCTATCGCGCAGCACAAATGTTTGACAAAGTGGTGGTGGCGGTGGCCGTGGCGCACCACAAAAAAACCATGTTCACCTTGGATGAGCGACTGGCCTTGGCACAAGAAGTAACCCAAGACATGGGCAATGTTGAGGTGGTGTCGTTCACTGGCTTGCTCTGTGATTTTGTGCACAGCCAAGGCGCACGCGTCATTGTGCGCGGACTCCGCTCCGTCACCGATTACGACTACGAAACGCAAATGGCCGGCATGAACCGTCATTTGGCCCCCGAAGTGGACACCATCTTTTTGCACACCAGCGCATCGGTGCAGCACATCAGCAGCACCTTGGTCCGTGAAATTTCCACCTTAGGCGGCAAAGTGGAAGGCTTGGTGTCGCCGGCGGTTTTGAAGGCGCTTCACGCCAAGCGCTAAAGCGTTTGTGTCAAAGCAGAAGCTTTAAAGCTCTGCCGCTTCCACCATGAATCGAATGCGTTTTTGGCCTTGCCATTCGTCTACATCCAAGCGGTAAGCCAGCTTCACGCGCGCAGGCAGTGGCTCAATGCGGCCAAACCAAATGCCATCCACCGCTTGGCCCTGGTGTTTGAGTTTCAAAGCCAAGTGTTTTTCACCCACCAAACGTTGAGACACCACTTCTACGTCGTCACTGAACACCGGCGGCGCAAAGCCTTGGCCCCACACTTCTTTGTGCATCACATCGACAAACTCAACCCGGCGGTATTGCGCTTCTAGCGGGCCATCGGTTTCCAGTTTGCGCTGCAGCGTGGCAGGTGACAGCAATTGCGCAGCCACTTCCATAAAGCAAGCCTCAAACAATTCCAAATGTTCTTCTTCAATGGTGCAGCCCGCTGCCATGGCGTGACCGCCAAAACGCAACAACAGGTGAGGGTGCTTCTTGACCATCAGGTCGAGGGCGTCGCGCAAATGAAAACCGGGAATGGAGCGGCCTGAGCCTTTGAGTTCGTGTTCTTTGCCAGGCGCATTGCTTGCAGCAAAGACAAAACACGGACGGTGAAACTTGTCCTTGATGCGCGAGGCCACAATGCCCACCACGCCTTCATGAAAATCGGGGTCGAAGACGCAAATGGCGGGTGGCGGCTCGTCGCTTTCGTCCATCAATGACTCTGCAATTTCCATGGCCTGCTGGCGCATGTCCCCTTCAATGTCACGGCGTTCGCGGTTGATGCTGTCGAGTTGACGGGCCAATTCATCAGCGCGCGCGGCATCGTCGGTGCGCAGGCATTCAATGCCCAAGGTCATGTCGGACAAACGGCCCGCCGCATTGATGCGCGGGCCTAATGCAAAACCAAAATCAAAGGTGGTGGCCACGCGTGCGTCACGGCCTGCAGCCTTGAACAAGGCCAACATGCCAGAGGGCATGGCGCCTGCGCGAATGCGTTTCAAACCTTGTGCCACCAAGCGTCGGTTGTTGTTGTCCAACTTGACCACATCGGCCACAGTGCCCAAAGCGACCAAAGGCAAGAGTGCATCCAGTTTGGGTTGAGTCTCGGCTGTGAACAGGCCGCGCTTGCGCAACTCAGCACGCAAAGCCAGCAGCACATAAAACATCACGCCGACGCCCGCCAAAGATTTGCTTTCAAAACTGCAGCCTGGCTGATTGGGATTCACGATCACATCCGCACTGGGCAACGCGGCGGCGGGCAAATGGTGGTCGGTGACCAACACTTTCAGCCCCAAAGCTTGCGCCTCTGCCACACCGTCCATGCTGGCAATGCCGTTGTCTACGGTGATCAACACATCGGCGCCCGATTGCTGAACGCGTTGTGCAATGGGGGCGGTGAGGCCGTAGCCATCGACCACGCGGTCGGGCACGATGTAGGTCACGTGTTGCGCGCCCAGCATGCGCAAGCCCCGCAGGCCCACGGCACAAGCCGTGGCGCCATCGCAATCGTAATCGGCCACGATGCACAAGCGTTTTTGGGCGGCAATGGCATCGGCCAATAACACCGCAGCGGCCTCAGTGCCTTTGAGCGTCGAGGGCGGCAATAACTTGGCCAAGCCATCGTCGAGTTCTTCCGGGCTTTGAATGCCACGCGCAGCAAACAAGCGCGAGAGGAGCGGGTGAACGCCTGCTTGTTCAAGGGACCACGCGGTGCGAGGTGGTACATCGCGCGTCAAAATTTGCAAACTCATGAGGCAGAAACTCCAGCGGTGAGTGCGCGCAATTCAGCTTGCACTTTCAAAGGGGACAACCTGCGCTTCAATGTGTGAAGCCAAGACGTGTTTTGGGGGCGATAGTGGCGCCAACTGGTTTCACTGCACAGCGAAATGGACGCCACGCGAGAGGGTGAAGCCTGAATGGCCTCAGCCACGCGGGTGTCCAGCAGTTGCCATTGTTGGCACCAAGCTTCTGTGTTGGCGGCGCAAGCGGCATCGCGCAGCTCTAAATGAATTTGCGCCATTGGCGTGTTGGGATAGATCTGCTTGAAACTGCGATGCACCCAAAAAGAATTGACGTTCCAGCGGCCTTGCTGGCTGCGAAGTTCGTTGACAGGATGCTGGTACAGCAGCATTTGCATTTCACTTTGCAAACGTTGCAAGGTGCGTGCGTGAGGGCCCTGGGGCAGCCAGTCTTTCACGTGCTGGCCAGCGACTTTGTCCAAAGATGCAAATGGCATGTCTTGAAGCAGCTTGCCTTTGGCGTGCCAGACCAAGGGGCTTACATAGGAGAGGCTCAAGCCATCTTCTTCAAAATAAGGCTTGACCGCGGCCAGCAATTGCTGTGATTCATCAGCGCTCAGGTGCATCTCTGCAGGGTTCAAAAGCAGCACTTCGTTCATGCCCACTTGCCAATGGCAAGGCGTGATGAGGGCTTCATCGCCCCAAACAGGCATTTGTTGCCACAAGGCGGGTGTATTTTCATGTGGTAGCAGGGGCGAGGCAGTTTCGCGGGATAAGTCCGATTCTGCGACACATGCCATGCCTGACAAGGCTTTTTCCAAATGGGGCAAATACAATGTGGCCAAGGCCTTTTGCAAGGGCGCCGCATGGCTGCTGGCATAGGCAATGACCCAATGCTGCTGATCGGTATCGGTGTGCATAGGAGGCAAAGGCAAAGCGTCGTTCATGGCCGTATTGTCAGGGATGACACAATCACCCTGTTGCGAGTCTGATAAGGCAAACTGAAAATGAAAAAGGCATGACACTGGAAATACCGTACGAATTGGTTTTGGGCTGGCGCTACACCCGCGCAGGCCGTGCCACGCGTCGCAACGGATTTATCTCGTTCATCTCGGGTGTGTCCATGCTGGGCATTGGCCTTGGGGTGGCGGCCTTGGTCATTGTGTTGTCGGTCATGAATGGCTTCCAAAAAGAAGTGCGCGATCGCATGCTCAGTGTGGTGTCCCACATCGAGGTGATTTCGGCCGATGGTGGAGCTCTCGAAGATGTGGCCAGCACCTTGCATCAAGTCCGCGCTCACCCCCAGGTGGTTGGCGCTGCGCCCTTCATTGCCGCGCAGGCCTTGTTGGCCCGTGGCGAAGACATGAAAGGGGTTTTGGTGCGCGGTATCGATCCGGCACTCGAGCCTGGCGTGGTCGATCTGTCGCTCGCCTCCCAAGGTTTCAACAAAGGCATGCCCGGCATCAACGCGCTGGTGCCAGGTCAGTTTGGTGTGGTGTTAGGGGTCGATTTGGCCAGGCAGTTGGGCCTGCGCACCGGCGATCCAGTCACGCTCATTGCGCCGAATGGCCAAGTAACACCTGCAGGGGTGTTGCCACGGCTCAAACAAATGCAAGTGGTGGGCCTGTTCAATTCAGGTCATTACGAATACGACTCGGCACTGGTCATGCTGCATGTGGCCGATGCTGGCAAAATTTTCAGGCTTGAAGGTGCCACAGGCATTCGCTTAAAAATCAAAGATTTGCACGAAGCGCGGACGGTTGCCAAAGAATTGGCGCCCGCTTTGCCCATGGGCATGGCCGTGCGAGATTGGACGCAACAAAACCGCACCTGGTTTGCGGCGGTGCAAGTTGAAAAACGCATGATGTTCATCATCTTGACCCTCATCGTGGCGGTGGCAGCGTTCAATTTGGTCAGCACCTTGGTCATGACCGTCACCGACAAACGCGCCGACATTGCGATCTTGCGCACCTTGGGTGCCAGCCCCCAAAGCATCATGGGCGTCTTCATGGTGCAAGGTGCCATGGTGGGCGTGATCGGCACCTTGGGCGGCATGCTGCTTGGTTTGCTGATTGCCTTCAACATCGATGTGATCGTGCCCGCACTGGAAGCTTTGTTTCATGCCAGCTTCTTGCCCAAAGACATTTACCTGATCAGCCGCATGCCCAGCGATCCGCAAATGAGCGACATCTTGCCGGTGGTGATCATTTCCTTGCTGTTGTCCTTTGTGGCCACGGTGTACCCCAGTTGGCGCGCCAGTCAGGTCAATCCTGCGGAGGCTTTGCGATATGAATAAGCCCTCAAGCCCCCTGTCGGCAGCGACACCCGTTTTAGAAGTGAGCGGTTTGAGTAAACGCTTCAGTGAAGGCGGCCTCAATGTGTCGGTGCTGCAAGATGTGAATTTGAAAGTGGCTGCGGGCGAGACGGTGGCCATTGTGGGTGCCTCCGGCTCGGGTAAAAGTACCTTGATGCACTTGATGGGCGGTTTAGACCAACCCACACAAGGGCAGGTCTTGCTGCAGGGGCAAGCGTGGTCTGAATTGGGTGCCAGGGCACAAGGCGCCAGACGAAATCAGTTGTTGGGCTTTGTGTACCAGTTTCACCATTTGCTGCCAGAGTTCACGGCGCTAGAAAACGTGGCCATGCCTTTGTGGATTCGCCGCAATTCGCGTGCGCAGGCCGAGCAAGTCGCCCTGAAGTGGTTGGAGCGCGTTGGCCTCGATCACCGCGCCTTGCACCGCCCCGCGGAATTGTCGGGCGGTGAGCGCCAACGCGTGGCCATTGCCCGCGCCATGGTGACGCAACCTGCGTGTGTTTTGGCGGATGAGCCTACAGGCAACCTGGACCGTGTTACCGCGGAAGGGGTGTTCGATGTCATGCTGAGCACGGCGCACAGTCAGGGTACTGCGTTTGTGGTTGTGACACACGATGCGCAATTGGCTGCGCGCTGCAGTCGCGTGTTGCGTTTGGACAGGGGCGTGCTACAGCCATGACCCTGCAATGGATCGACAGCCATTGCCATTTGGATGCACCAGAGTTTGCGCTTGATCGCTTGGCTGTGTTGCAGCGTGCGCAAGCACAGGGTGTTGTCGCGTGCGTCATGCCCGCCGTGCAAGCCCAAGACTTCGCACCCCTCGCAGAATTGGCAGGCACCACCGGCCAGCCCTATGCCTTGGGCATTCATCCCTTGTATGTGCCCCAAGCCCAAGATGCCGATTTGGTGCTGCTAGAGCAGCACCTGCAAGCGGCACTGGCCTTGAATGCTGAAGGTGTTGCGAGCGACCCTCGCTTGGTGGCCGTGGGTGAAATAGGCCTGGATTTCTGGGTACCCCGTCTGTGCGAACCGGCCCTGCGGGAGAAACAAGATTTTTTCTATCACGCGCAATTGAAACTGGCGAAGGCCTATGACTTGCCTGTGATTTTGCACGTGCGCAAATCGGCCGATGAGTTGCTCAAAGGCCTGCGGCAACAGCGTGTCAGCGGCGGCATTGCGCATGCCTTCAATGGCAGCGAACAGCAAGCCCAGCAATTCATCAACTTGGGTTTTGCCTTGGGTTTTGGCGGTGCCATGACCTTTGAACGCGCTTTGCAATTGCGTCACTTGGCTACGACCTTGCCCTTGGCCGCCATCGTGCTGGAAACAGATGCCCCCGATATGCCGCCGCATTGGCTGTACCGAACCCACTCACAGCGACAATCAGAAGGCTTGTCGCAAGGCAGAAACGAGCCCTGTGAGTTGCCGCAAATTGCTGCCGTGCTGGCCCAATTGCGCGGTGACTCTGTTGCCAGTGTGGCCACAGCCACGCTGCGCAATACCCAGCGCGTTTTGCCGCGTCTTTCATTGAATCCAACTGTTAGCCCCTATGTCTGTTAAAAAAACAAAAGCCATCGAATTGCCCGAAGTGAACTTTTCGGAGGATGGTGAGTCGCGTTATTTGCATTTGGGCACACCCTGGATTCAAGGCGCCATGAAAATCAAAGAGCCCTTTGAGTTGGACCTTGAGTATGTGCAGCGCATGATGGCCGGTTTGCTGTTTCTAAAAAGCGCATCGGTGTCTGGCAGGCACGCCATGCAGTTGGGTTTGGGCGCGGCCAGCCTGACCAAGTTTTGTTACAAGAAATTGCGCTGGACATGTACCGCCATTGAGCTCAATCCAGGTGTGTTGCATGCCTGCCGTGGCTGGTTCAAGTTGCCAGAAGATGGTCCCCGCATGCGCGTCATCATTGCCGATGCGGCGCAAGAAATTCAAAGCGATGAATGGCAAGGCACCGTGGACATTCTGCATGTCGATTTGTATGACCACGAAGCGGCCGCACCGGTTTTAGATTCTGTTGAGTTTTATCAAAACTGCCGCGCGGTGCTCAGTGATGAAGGCACCATGACGGTCAATTTGTTTGGCCGTACCTCCAGTTATGAAAAAAGTTTGGCCAAAATGGCCGAGGCGTTTGGCGAAGATGCTTTGTGGGCCTTCAAGCCCACGCGCGAAGGCAACACAGTGGTCTTGGCGCAGCGCACCCCCAGTCGACCCAAGCGAGAAGTTTTGCTGGCCCAAGCAGAGGCCATTGAGAACCGATTCGACTTGCCCGCTACCAAATGGTTGCGCGTCTTCAAGCCTTTGTTGAAGTAGAGGCGCTTAAATCTAGGGTTTACCCATGTAAATGGGGGTGTTCAAGGCGATTTTGTAGGTGAAATCCACATCATCTTGAGGGTGGAATAGCCTCAGAATTCGGCCATCCCAAACTTTTTGGAGGAGTGTCCCTGTGAAAATCAAAAGTCAAAAAGACTTTTTCTCTGGCTTGGTGTTCACCTTGGTTGGTGCATCATTTGCCTACGGAGCAACAAGTTACACCATTGGATCCGGCGCCCGCATGGGCCCCGGCTATTTCCCACTCATGCTGGGCATTATTTTGGCAGTCATTGGTGCCTTTATTTTGTTCAAATCCATGGTGGTCGAAACACCGACCGGTGATCCAATTGGGGCATGGGCCTGGAAGCCTTTGTCCTTCATCATTGCCGGCAACTTGTTGTTTGGCGTTTTGTTGGGCGGCTTGCCCAGCATCAAATTCCCCGCCATGGGTTTGATCGTGGCCATCTACGGCACCACGCTCGTGGTTAGCATGGCTGGCGATAAATTCAAGCTGAAAGAAGTTTTGGCTTTGGCCACTGTCTTGTCAATCATGAGTTACCTTGCCTTCATCGTGTTGCTCAAACTGCAATTCCCTGTTTGGCCTTCTTTCATTGCAGGTTAAGGAGTTAAAAAATGGACTTGATTGACAACTTAAGCCTGGGTTTTGGCGTTGCATTTACGTTTCAAAACCTGATTTACGCATTCATTGGCTGTTTGCTCGGCACTTTGATTGGTGTGCTGCCAGGTATTGGTCCTGTTGCAACCATTGCCATGCTGTTGCCTGCCACCTATGCGCTGCCACCTATTGCGGCGCTGATCATGTTGGCCGGTATTTATTACGGTGCCCAATACGGTGGTTCTACAACCGCTATTTTGGTGAACTTGCCGGGTGAGTCATCTTCTGTGGTCACGGTCATTGACGGTTACCAGATGGCCCGCAAAGGTCGTGCGGGCCCCGCGCTGGCAGCTGCTGGCTTGGGCTCCTTCTTCGCTGGCTGCGTTGGTACCCTGATTTTGGCCGCGTTCGCTGCGCCACTGACAGAGGTTGCCTTTAAGTTCGGCCCTGCAGAATACTTCTCGCTCATGATTTTGGGCCTGATTGGTGCTGTGGTGTTGGCTTCTGGCTCACTCATCAAAGCCGTTGGCATGATCGTCTTGGGTCTGCTCATGGGCTTGATCGGTACTGACGTTAACTCTGGTGTGGCGCGTTACAGTTTTGACATTCCAGAACTCACTGACGGCATTGGTTTCATCACCATCGCCATGGGTGTTTTTGGTTACGGCGAAATCATTTCAAACTTGTCCCAACCAGAAGACAAGCGCGAAGTGTTCACAGGCAAAGTGAAGGGCTTGTTCCCAACCGGTGAAGACTTCCGCAACATGATCCCAGCTGTGTTGCGCGGCACCACCATTGGTTCATGCCTGGGCATCTTGCCTGGCGGCGGTGCATTGTTGGCCGCGTTTGCGGCTTACACCATCGAGAAGAAAACCAAATTGCGTCCTGGTGAAGTGCCGTTTGGTCAAGGCAACATCCGCGGTGTGGCAGCCCCTGAGTCTGCCAACAATGCGGGTTCACAAACCTCCTTCATTCCCTTGCTCACACTGGGTATTCCACCCAATGCGGTGATGGCCTTGATGGTGGGTGCCATGACCATTCACAACATCCAGCCAGGCCCCCAGGTGATGACCAGCAACCCGGAATTGTTCTGGGGCCTGATCGCCTCCATGTGGATTGGTAACTTGATGTTGGTCATTTTGAACTTGCCCCTCATCGGCATCTGGATCAAATTGCTCACAGTGCCTTACCGTTGGTTGTTCCCGGCCATTGTGTTGTTCTGCGCCATTGGCGTGTACTCCACCAACAACAACACCTTCGACATTTGGATGGTGGGTGGCTTTGGTGTCATTGGTTACATGTTCATCAAGTTGGGCATGGAGCCCGCACCATTGCTGTTGGGCTTCATCTTAGGCCCCATGATGGAAGAAAACTTGCGCCGTGCATTGCTGCTGTCTCGTGGCGACTGGTCGGTGTTTGTCACACGTGGCTTGTCCGCCAGCTTGCTGGCCGCAGCGGCTGTGTTGCTCATCGTGGTGCTTTTGCCTTCCGTCAAATCAAAGCGTGAAGAAGCCTTCGTGGAAGAGTAAATCTCTTTCAGTTTGAACCGCAACGGCACCCTCGGGTGCCGTTTCTCTTGGATGACCCAAAAAGTGACACGTGGCGGTGACGTCGTTTCACATATTTCCTGCCACAATGTTTGTCTTCATGCGTCTATGGAAATTTCATCATGCTGTCTAAAATGAATTTGAAACGTCGCCGTGTGGCGGGCCTCGCTTGGGGCACGTGTCTTGCCACAATTTTGCTTGCTTCAGGTGTACTGAGCACCTCTTTGGCCAATGCACAGACTGGCGCTTACCCCAACAAGCCCATCAGGTTGGTTGTGCCATTCCCTGCCGGTGGTGCAACCGATATTTTTGCCCGCACCTTGTCGCAAAAGTTGGCCGAAAAATTAGGCACCACGGTGGTGGTCGAGAACAAGCCAGGCGCAGGCGGTACCTTGGGCTCAGACATCGTGGCCAAGTCCGCACCCGATGGTTACACCATCTTGTTGGCAACCTCCAGCACGCACTCCATTGGCCCCAATCTCAATCCCAAAATGCCCTACGATGCAGTGCGCGATTTCACGCCCATCGGTCAGGTGGGCAATGCACCCAGCATCATGCTGGTGCCCAACAGTTCACCAGCCAAAACCATTCAAGAGTGGATTGAGCTGGCCAAGAAGAATCCCGGACGTCTCAACTACGCCTCCAGTGGCAACGGCACCATTGTTCAATTGACGGCAGAGTTGTTCAAATCTCAGGCGGGTTTGTTTGTGGTCCACATTCCCTACAAAGGCACAGCGCTGGCCATGCCAGACCTCATCAGCGGCAAAGTCGATGTCTTGTTCGACTCTTTGCCCACAGGATTGCCGCACGTGAAAGAGGGGCGTTTGCGTGCCCTGGGCGTCACTTCTGCACAAAGAACCAACATGGCGCCTGGTTTGCCGGCCATTGCAGAAGTTCTGCCAGGCTATGAGTCCACCACTTGGTTTGGTTTGTTTGGTCCGCAAGGCATGCGCCCTGAGTTGGTGACGCGCGTCAATACCGCCGCCCTTCAAGCCCTGAACGAGCCTGAGGTGAAAGACAAGTTGCAGCGTTTGGGCATTGAAGCCATCGGCACCTCGCCTGCGCAGTTCACGACCATGCTGGCCACAGAATCGGCCAAGTGGAAAAAAATCATCTCCGAACGCAAAATCACTTTGGATTGAACCATGAGCTTTGATTTCAGCACCCCTTATGCTTCTGCACGTTTGCCGCTGTTTGCGCGCAACATTGTCTCCACCTCGCATCCGCTGGCCGCGCAAGCTGGCTTGCGCATGATGCTCAAAGGCGGCAATGCGGTTGACGCAGCCATTGCGGCGGCGGCGGCCATCACCATCACCGAGCCCGTCAGCTGTGGTTTGGGTTCTGATGCATTTTGTATTTTGTGGGACGGCCAAAAAATGCATGGTCTCAATGCCTCCGGCCCAGCACCGCAAGCTTGGACGCCAGAGTACTTTCACAAAAAATATGGCACCGATGCTGTCAATCCGCCCAAGCGTGGGTGGGACTCGGTCACCGTGCCTGGTGCGGTGAGTGCGTGGGTTGCATTGAGTGAACGTTTTGGTAAATTGCCCTTTGCCGATTTGATGGAGCCCGCCATTGAAATTGCCGAGAGGGGTTATTTGTTGCCCGTGGTTGTGCAGCAAAAATGGGATGCCGCCACGCCCCTTTTGCAATCCTTGCCAGGCTTTGCCGAAAGCTTCTTGCCTTGGGGGCGTGCGCCCAACGTGGGTGAGTTGTTTCAGTTTAAAGCCGCAGCGCGCGGCCTGCGTGCCATTGCTGAAACCAAAGGCCGTGCTTTTTACGAAGGTGAAATTGCCGAGGCCTTGGTCAAGTTTTCCAATCAGCATGGCGGCGCTTTGACAATGCAAGATTTGGCGCAGTACCGTCCAGAATGGGTTGAGCCCATTGCGCAAAATTACCGCGGTTACACCCTCAACGAAATTCCACCCAATGGCCAAGGCATCGCCGCCCTGATCGCTTTGGGCATTTTGGAAAACTTTGATCTGGCCAGCATGAAGGTCGATGGCATTGAATCGCAGCACTTGCAAATTGAGGCCATGAAGTTGGCGTTTGCCGATGTGTACCGATACGTGGCCGATCCGCGCAACATGGAAGTCACACCTGCGCAAATGCTTGACCCGGCCTACTTGAAGAGCCGCGCCAAGCTCATTGACATGAAGCAAGCACAAGACTTCAAAGCGGGCAATCCCGTGAAGGGCGGCACCATTTACCTCACGGCTGCGGATGAAAATGGCATGATGGTCAGCTTCATTCAAAGCAATTACATGGGCTTTGGTTCGGGTGTGGTCGAGCCTACCTACGGCATCAGTTTGCACAACCGTGGTTTTGATTTCAGTACCGACCCTCAAGGTCTCAACCCTGCCAATTTGGTGGCCCCAGGCAAGCGGCCATTCCACACCATCATTCCAGCGTTTCTCTCGAAAGACGGCCAGCCCGTCATGAGCTATGGCGTGATGGGCGGCAACATGCAGCCCCAAGGCCACATGCAAACCTTGGTGCGAATGCTGGACTACGGACAAAATCCGCAAGCAGCTTGTGATGCACCACGCTGGCGCAGCAATAAGGGCATGTCCATCAATGTTGAGGCCTCAATGAACCAGACCACCGTGCAAGGCTTGAGCGATTTGGGGCACGAACTGGCGGTGATCAACGATACCTACATGGACTTCGGTGCGGGCCAATTCATCTGGCGCATGGGCGATCCTAAAGTGCACGGTTACGTTGCAGCCTCCGATCCCCGTCGAGACGGGCAGGCGGTTGGCTTTTGACAAGCAGCGTTAAATCCAAATTCACATCAGGCTTGCTGCTGGCGGCAGCAGGCTCGATCGCCTTCAGTGGCAAGGCCATCATTGTGAAGCTGGCCTATCGGCATGGCGTCGACGCCATCACACTGGTCATGTTTCGCATGCTGTTTGCAGTGCCATTCTTCATCGCCATGGCCTGGTGGGCAGGACGCGGTAAAGCACCGCTCACGCGAAGCGATTGGTTGGGTGTGTTGGGCTTGGGTTTTTCGGGCTACTACTTGTCCAGCTTCTTAGACTTTTTAGGTCTGCAATACATCAGCGCTTCTTTTGAACGGCTGATCTTGTACCTCAACCCCACCTTGGTATTGGTACTGGGCTGGGTGTTGTACAAACGCAAAATTTCTTACCGTCAAGGCGTGGCCATGGCGGTGAGTTACAGCGGCGTGTTGTTGGTGTTTGGGCATGAGGTGTCTTTGGTCGGCGACAACGTGGCTTTGGGTACCGCTTTGGTTTTCTCGAGTGCCATCACCTATGCCATCTACCTGACTTACAGCGGCCAGTTGGTACAGCGCCTCGGCTCACTGCGTCTGGCCGGCTTGGCCACCACCGTGGCATGTGCCCTGTGTCTTTTGCAATTTGTCGTTCTAAAGCCAGCCTCCGCGTTGGAAGTAGCCCCAGAAGTGATCTTCTTGTCTATGCTCAACGCAACGGCCTGTACCGTGTTGCCCGTGTTGATGGTCATGATGGCCATCGAACGCATTGGCCCTGGCTTGACGGCGCAAATTGGCATGATTGGCCCCATGTCGACCTTGACCATGGGTGCTGTATTTTTAAATGAGCCCTTTAATGTGTGGACCCTCATGGGTACCGCACTGGTCTTGGGTGGTGTTTTTGGGGTGACACAAACTCCCAAAATTGTTGAATAATTTTGAGTCTGCGGTGTCCCAATGGGCCTGTCGGCATGTGCGTTAATTTTGGAGAAATCAAATGGACTTAGGCATCAAAGGTAAATGGGCTTTGGTAGGCGGCGCCAGCAAGGGCCTTGGCTGGGGCTGCGCACGCGCACTGGCCTTGGAGGGTGTGAATGTGGTCATGGTGGCGCGCGGTGCAGACGCACTGCAGCAAGCCGTGGCCGATTTACAAAAGGAAGCACCTGGCGTTAGCTTGATTCCTGTGGCTGCAGACATCACCACTGAAGCGGGTCGTACCGCTTTGTTTTCTGTGGCGGGTGGCCCTGGCAAAGACTTCGACATTGTGGTGACCAATGCGGGTGGCCCACCACCCGGAGATTTTCGCAATTGGGATCGCGAAGCTTGGATCAAAGCGGTTGACGCCAACATGCTCACACCCATTGAATTGATCAAAGCCACTGTCGATGGCATGGCGGCCCGCGGCTTTGGACGCATCGTCAACATCACGTCCAGTTCCGTCAAATCACCCATCGATATTTTGGGCTTGTCCAATGGTGCACGCAGTGGCTTGACGGGTTTTGTGGCGGGTGTGGCTCGCACCAAAATTGCAGCGCAAGGCGTCACGATCAACAACATCTTGCCTGGTAAGTTTGACACCGATCGCATTCGCACCACGGTAGAAGCGACGGCGCAAAAGACGGGCAAAACGGTGGCCGAAATCCGCGCGCAGCAACAAGCCTTGGTGCCCGCGGGCCGTTACGGTACGCCGCAAGAGTTTGGTGCGTTGTGCGCTTTCATTTGCAGTCAACAAGCGTCTTACATCACCGGCCAAAACTTTCTGACCGATGGCGGAGCTTACCCAGGCACTTACTGAGTGTTAGTTGGCGCGTCGTGAGGACACCACAATGCCACTCACGATGAGGCCAAATGCCACGGCGTGATAGATCTTGGGCAGATCGCCCAAGAACACGCTGGACATGACGGCCGCAAACAGCGGTGTGAGGTTAGAAAAGAAACCTGCCACCGCTGGACCTGCCGCTTGAACACCCACGCCCCAGCACCGATAGGCCAGCACCGCAGGCCCGATGGCCACAAAGGCCAATGCCGCATACAAAGGCAGGCCCCAAACAATGTGCGCATCGGTCAGAGCCCATTCTGCGCCAGTGAACATGCCAGCCCAACCTAATCCAAAAATCACTTGTGCCATGAGGAACGCGGCCCAATTGCTGCGAATCTCATCGGGTTCATTGCGTTGACTCAAAAGCCAGCTGTAAAGTGCCCAGCAGGCAGTGGCCAACAAAATATAGAGATCGCCCACCACAAACTGCACTTGTTGCAACTGTTGCCAATCACCCCGCGACAACACCACCAGCACGCCTGCGATAGAAAGCGCCGCACCCCACCACTGGGCCGGTCTGGCTGGTGTTTGGAAAAACAGAGCCCCTAATGCCAGCATGAAGACCGGTGTGCTGGCCGCAACCAAGGTCACATTCAAAGGTGTGGACGTTTGCAGTGCCAAATATTGCAATGCGTTGTAGCAACCCACCCCCAACAAACTCAGCAATGCAAAGCGCCGCCAAAAAGGCCAAAGGGCACTGCTGGGTTTGAGCAGGTGGCCGGCTAGTGGCAACAAGATGAAGAAGGCAATGACCCATCGCAAGAAATTCAAAGTGATGGGCGGCACCATATCGCTGACCAGACGGCCCACCACCGCATTGCCCGCCCAAAGCAAGGGTGGCAAGGTGAGCATCAAGGCTGTGCCTGGAGAGAGTTTTTGTGTCATGCCCGTGACTGTAACGGCAAGGGCATGTCCGTTTAGGCGGGCAGGGACATTCAATTCATGGCAAAGTAGCGGTCAACGCGAGTTCGGCTCACAGGGCCCTCGCCATCTGTTTAAATTTTCAAGGAGACACGCATGAGCTTAGCCGTCCAAATCGACCAACACGGTGGTCCAGAACAACTCAAATTGGTGGACGTGGTGGTGGGCCAACCTGGTCCTGGTGAAATTCGAATTCGCCACAAAGCCATTGGCCTGAATTTCATTGACGTGTACCAGCGCAGCGGTTTGTACACCTTGCCCATGCCTCTCAAGTTGGGCATGGAGGCTGCAGGCATTGTGGAAGCAGTGGGCGAGGGCGTCACGCACCTCAAGGTTGGCGATCGCGCAGCGTACGCCAGTCAGCCCCCTGGCAGCTACTGCGAAGAGCGTGTCATGCCGGCCAAGTGCGTTTGCAAATTGCCCGACGACATCTCTTTTGAAACAGGCGCTGCCATGATGCTGAAGGGCCTCACCGCCCAATACCTGCTCATGAAAACACGTCCCGTAGAAGGCCTGCAAGCGGGCGACCACGTGTTGTTCCATGCCGCCGCAGGTGGTGTGGGCCTCATTGCTTGCCAATGGGGCAAGGCCTTGGGTTTTCGCATGATCGGTACGGCAGGTTCCGATGCCAAATGCCAGTTGGCCATTGCCAATGGCGCCGAGCATTGCATCAATTACAGCTCGGAAGATTTCTTGGCGCGTGTGAAAGACATCACGGGTGGCAAAGGTTTGAAAGTGGTCTACGACTCTGTTGGCAAAGACACCTGGGAAAAATCTCTCGATTGCTTGCGCCCCTTTGGTTTGATGGCCACCTTTGGCAATGCCTCAGGCCCTGTCCCACCTTTTGCGCCGGGCATCTTGGGCAACAAAGGTTCTTTGTACGTCACCCGTCAAACTTTGTTCAGTCACATCACCACACGTGAAAGCACGCAAGCCATGGCGGACGATTTGTTTGCGGTGGTGCAAAGCGGCAAGGTCAAAATTCACATTGACCAAACTTTCCCCTTGGCTCAAGTGCAAGAGGCTCACAAGGCTTTGGAAGCGCGCAAGACCACCGGTTGCACCATCCTCACGCTGTAACAGTCAGGCATAGCGCAAAGGACAATGAATGTCCTTTGCGCCTCAAAAAGGGCACTTCAAGAGTGCCCTTTTTTGTGTCCTTTAATTATTTGCCGCGACGCACCCGCAGCAACTCATCCAAAATGAGCAGTGCAGCGCCCAGTGTGATGGCACTGTCGGCTACGTTGAAGGCTGGGAAGTGCCACGTGCCGTAGTAAAAATCTAAGAAGTCAATCACGTGGCTGTATAGCAATCGGTCGATCACATTGCCCACAGCACCGCCCAACAACAAAGACAAAGCCAAACAAAATACCGTTTGCCCCGTGTGCATACGCAGTAGATAAACCATGATGCCTGCTGCCACCACGCCCAGCCCCGTGAAGAACCAACGTTGCCAGCCACCTGCATCGGCCAAGAAAGAAAATGCCGCACCGGGATTGTGGACGCGCACCAAGTTGAAATAGGATGTCATGGGCAATGTCTCACCCAACTGAAACGCGCCCACCACTGCAATTTTGGTGAGCTGATCGAGCAGCAGGGTAAGGAGCGCAATGCCCAACCAGAGCCACACCCCTG